>Ga0228536_1000077_pt1 | contig 236671 bp, 200 predicted proteins | sample SJ1Smetagenome_FD_168611 | JGI IMG/M metagenome (GOLD analysis project Ga0228536, IMG submission 168611) | Enriched culture of PCE-dechlorinating microbial communities from Ithaca, New York, USA - SJ1.S | ecosystem: Engineered > Modeled > Simulated communities (microbial... > Unclassified...
CGTACCGGGCCCGCTCGGCGGCCGCCCGGAGGGGACGGGCGAGGCTCCGGGAGAAGAGGATGACCACGATGGAGGCCACCACGAGGACGCCTATGATGCCTATGTAGACCGCCCGGCGCATGGCTCCTTCGGCTGAGAGAGATTCGGCCGTGGTCGCCGCGGCGGCGGCGATGTACCCGTTCTTGAGGCGCTGGAAGGCCATGGTCTTCTCCTCCCCCTCGTAGACATAGGAGAAGCGGCCGTTCCGCTGCGTCAGGAACTGGTCGGCGAAGGGAGCAAGGGATCCCCCCGACACCTCACGGATGGTGGGACCGTCAAATTTCAGGGTGGGGTGGTGGAGGAACCGGAGCTCCCGGTTCATGAGGAAGGGATACCCCGTGTCGTAGACCCTGACCGCTTTCAGCGTTTCCCGGACAAAGTTGAAATCGAAGGAAATTCCCACCACGGCTGCCGTCTGGTCGCCCATCTTCACCGGCATGGTGTAGAGCACCTCGTCGAAGCCTTCTTCCGCTTTCCTGAGATCGCCCCAATATTCCTGTCCCGTGTCGAGAGGGCTCCAGAACCAAGCCGCCGCAGGGTTTTTCCTGTCGATGAGATCAGCGGCACCCAGACCCACGGAGTCCATGTAAATATAGAGAGATTTTTCGTCGGCCCTCCGGAATCCCACCATGAACACGTTCTTCGTGCCGAAATGCTCCGGATTGAAGACGATAAACAGGCTTCTGGCGTGGGGAGACTGCACGCCCAGGTCGTTGATGAACTTTCCGTTCTGGGCGCCGAACTGGCGGACCACCACCTCGCCCACGTCAGGGTTGAGCATCTGGGTGGTGAAGCGGGTAGTGACAAGGGCCGACAGCGCCTGGAGCATGCCCTGGAAACTGTTGAAGGTGGCGTCAAGTTCGTGGGCGAGACCGTTGGCCAGGGACTTCTCGTAATCATCCACCACGGCGTTGAGACCGCTGCTACCGGCGTTCATAGAGTAAAAACCGATGCCTCCAACCGAAAGAACCAGAAGAGAAAGCACCACGAGAAGAATGCGGGCACCAAGTCGGTTCAGTTTCACAGCTCCATCCCCTTTTGCACGATATTGGGAAAAGCGTTTCCCTGAAAAATTGTACCCTTTCTCCTACCGGGGAACAAGGCCTGAGGGCTTTTCGGCGATCCTGAACCGGGCCACGGACTTCTGCATATCCTCCGAGAGACTCACGAGCTCTTCCGCCGCCTTCGCGATGGACTCCGTCACACGCCCCTGCTCTTCCATGGACCGGTTGATGTTCTCCACCTGCTCGCTGATGTCCGCCCCGGCGCGGGCCACGTGGTCCATCCCCGCCGTCATCTCTTCCGCACTCGCAGACTGCTCCTCCATGGTCGCCGCTATGGACTGCACGTTCTCCGTGATGGACGCAACCCGGGTGATCACTCCGTCGATGACGGCCTTCGTCTCTCCGGCACGGGCAACGAGTTCCCGGATCTTCTCGGCGCTTCCCTTCTGGTCCGCAAGGGCCTTGTCCGTCCTGCCCGAGATCTCCCCGATGACCTTGCCCACTTCGGCCGCAGCACGGTTCGATTCTTCCGCAAGCTTCCGCACTTCCTCCGCCACCACCGCGAACCCCCGTCCCGCCTCTCCCGCTCTCGCCGCCTCGATGGCCGCGTTCAGCGCAAGAAGGTTCGTCTGGTCCGCGATCTGGGTGATGGTGTTCACGAATCCCGTGATGCCCGACACCGACTTCGCAAGCTCCGTCACGGCGGCACTGACCTGGCTCCCCGCACCGGAGACGTCTTCTATCAGGGTGGCCATTTCGTCCAGGGCCCTGCCGCCCTTTTCCGCCGCCAGAGAGATTTCCTGGGCCTGCTCCCCCGATTCGGCAGCCGCCTTCGCTCCCGCCTGGGACGCGCTCGCCACTTCCTCCACTCCGGCGTTGGCCTCCTCGATGGCGCTCGACGTGTCGTGGGTGTTCTTCGACACCTTGCCCACGAGACCGATCACTTCCTGCACCGAGGCGCTGCTCTGTTCGGACGCCGCACTCAGGTCCTCGGCCCGGGCGAGAAGGGAGGAGGACGCGGTGATGACGCCTCCGGCGAAGCCTGCCACCGAGTCGATCATCCCGTTGAAGGACTCGGTCAGGTTTCGTATTTCGGCAAGGCTGGAGCCGGAAGAAAACCGGGAGCTGAAATCTCCCCGGGCAAGGCTGTCCATTTTCGCCACCACGGCGGCGAGGGGTCTGGAAACACTGCCGGCAATCAGGATGGAGACGCCGATCATGAGAAGCACCGCCGCCCCGAGGGCAAGGAAGATGATCCTCCGCATGTCCCGGACCGGAGTGAGGAATTCATCCACCGGGGAGACCATGAGGACCGCCCACCCCGTGGAGGGTATTCGTGCGTAGGACGCCACGCGCTCAACCCCCTCAAAAGAATACCGGACGACTCCCGACTCTCCCCCGAGGGCCCGCTTCACCGCCGAGGTGAAGGTGTCGGGGAGCTCCTTGCCCGGAACTGAAGCGTTCAGGATGCCCACGTAGTCTTTTTCAGGATGAACGACCATCAGTCCGGTGGAGTCGGTCACCACCGAGTATCCTGTCTGTCCCCACTTCTGGGTGGAAGCGCGGTCTACAAGCGTGTTGGCGGTGATCCGGCCGCAGAGTACGGAGGTGACATTCCCCGAACCGTCGAGAACCGGCGAGGCGATGATGACCACCATCTCCCCCGTGGCCCTGGAGAGGACTGGCTGTCCCACCACCGTGGATTTCGAGTTCCGGGCCCGCAGGTAGTATTCCCTGTCGCCCAGCTTGTTCACCCTGCCGTCAAGGTAGTGTCCGTCGCCGTTCAGGTCGATGATGAAATAGGCCTGGATCTGGAGCTTCGAAGCGTCGAGGGTGGAGAGGAAGGCCTTCTGGCGCTCCAGGTCGCCGCTCCTCATTTCCCCGTGCTTTGCCGCCGCCTCCATAAAGGCGGACCTGGCAGCGAGGTACTGGTCGAAACCTTCCGTGAGCGTCCGGGTAAGGGCTTGTCCCTCCTGTTCAGCGAGTTCCAGAAGTCCCCGTTCAGACTGGCGGAGCGCCACGAAGCTCACTCCTCCGAGAAGCAGCAATCCAAGCGCAAGAAACGAAGCTAAAATCCTTCCTCGTACCGTGTTCATTGTTCCGGCCCCCTTCACGATGAAAAGTCCTGACGGCAGGTACTGAACGATTCGGTTCTTGTCACGGGATGCCGGCGCTTTTCCTCCGGAAGATCCCGTAGAGCTCCACGAGCTTGAACTGCTGTTCCGGCGAGGGATCGGAAAACTCCACGCCTGCGGTGAAACGGCCCGCCTCTCTCTGGTAGACCCTGAGAAAGCAGCCTTCTATCTGGAAAAAGCTTCCGTTCACAGGGAAACGGAAGGTGCATTCCGCCCACTCGAACCGCTCCGGGGGAAGGGTTTTCCCCCTGAAGAAAGGATCGAACCGGACCTTCATTCCGGCTACGCTGAGATCAAGCACTTCGGCGGGGACCCAGACCCCGTGGTCCCGAAGCCGGAATTCCGTACGGAGAACGCACTCCACGCGAAAAAAGCGCCTCTTCTCCTCACCCGGATGGGGGACGGGCCCCGATTTTTCTTTTCTGTCGCTCCAAAGCACAGACGAACACCCCGCAGATGCGGACAACGCCCTGTGACGTCATCAATTTGTAGTGGCGCCATTTCTGTCTTTACGATACCATTGAAGCAGTTTTTCCGCTATAGGGAACGGAAAGACTCATTCCTACCCTTTATAAAGGGGAGTTGACCATTTATGAAAGAGCTTTTCGAAAAGACGAATTTTATCCTGGACGGCGGCGTTCTGGTGCTTCTTTCGGAATATCTCGCCGGACGCACCTCACGTGGATTGATAGCCCGTCCGGAAGGGAATGACCTGGCGGTACTCGACGCTTTCGGCACGCCCATGAACAGCCTGTTCCTGGAAGGAGCGGCCGGTATCGCCGGCTCAGCCTTTCCGTCCCCCCCCCTCAGGACATCCTTCGATGTCTTCTCAGCCCCCCTTTCGGGAGAGTGGCCGTGGGCAGTGAGACTCAGAGGGATGGGGTGGTGCTTTTTTGTTCTTCTCGGTGACGAGCCGACCCCGGAAATAATGGAGGAGATGCCCTCCTTCGCCGGGCTCATCAACCTCTGGCAGCTCCACCAGAAGACCGCCGGCGTGGAGGAGCGGCTCTCCCGGCTGGCCTACATGGTTCTGGCCACGAAGAACACCCTCGCCTCCGTCTTCGAGCCCATGGGAGTGAACTACTTCGGCGCCTTTCTCCACGACGTGGTGCAGGAAAGCCTCTTCCCCTCCCGGTTTTCCCTGCTGCTCGACGACGGAGAAACCCTGTCCCTCCTCGAAGGGGAGGAGATGCTCCTGCCGCCGAGGAAGGGCATTTTCGCCCGGGACATTCTCTCTCCCGTCCCCGTGAGGGTGGAACCCCAGCAGCGGGAACTCCTGGGGGACAGCGTTTTCGACTCGCTGGCCGATGACTGGTCCGCCGTCCTCCCCATCCCCGGAGGGGCCTTCCGCCTTTTCTGCTTCCTCAAATGGGAGAAGATCCCAGGCGAAGAGGCCTTCAACTTCATGGAACTTCTCGGAAACGTGGCCTCAAAGGCCCTCTCTCTTGGAAGCCTAAGGGAAGAGCGGGAGCGGAACATCTCGGAGCTCACCCGCAGGGCCTTCCTGCTCAACGCCCTTCACGAGGCCGCGCTGAATTTTATGGAACAGACCTCCAAGGAGGACCTCCTGCTCCAGATACTGGACATCTTTACAGAGATGGCCCAGGCTCCCCGGTCCCTTCTCGTGGCCTGGCAGCCCGCCGCCGGGGGATATGTCCATTTCGCCTCAAAGAGGGAGGGGCTCCTGGAGAAAAAAGGCACCTTCGCCGGCTTTCCCGTGGGACTCCTCGAAGGAGAACGGCAGGGGTCCTTTTCCCTGGAAGAGTCGAAACGGCTCTTCGCTTTCATGGAAGTACCCGCTCTCTCGTCGGTGGAAGGGCTTGATGCCATGAACCGGATCTTTCCCCTCTGGGACGGCGACAGGCTGACCGCCTTCGTGGCGGTGTCCGCCCCTCTCGCCGGAACGGCCACCATGGACCTGCCGACCCTGGAGATCCTCGCCCGCACGGCCTCCGTCGCCCTGCGAAAGAGTGAATGGGACTCCGGCCACCTCGCCGCAGGAAAATACCTGAACCTTGCCGCCCTCGCCGACTGGGAGACGACCAGGGCCCGGGACGAGATCAGGGCCGAAGGCGGAGTTCCCGTAGTTCTGAACGGCCCTGCGGGAATTAACGTTTCTTCCGAGCAGGAGCGGCTGTGCCGCCTGGTGATCCGCTCGGAATGCGTCACCCGCTGCATCTCGGAATATGCAGCCCCGGACCTTGAAGAAATATTCCCCCCGGCGGAGGGGTGGACGATGGAAACGGAAAAGGAGGGAATATCATGAAGAACATGCCGGCAGTCCTGATCGTACTGGCCTCCCTGCTCTGCATTTTCCCGGCAGGGGCGTATGCCGTCCCCGCCCCTGATGTGGAAAGAGAGGAGACCCCTGAAGGGATCACCTACATCACCGCCTACAGCGCCAGGGGATCCCGGTCCGAAGCCCGGCACCATTACCTCGAAATCGAGGGATTCTCCGTGCCTGACGTATTTTCCCAACTAAAATACAAGGACTTCCCTTTCGTGTTCATCTCAAGAAAATACCACTGGGGAGACGACGGATACGTCCGGGCTGGGGAACTCGCCGTGGCCGAATCGCCGGTAGCGGCACCGGAAGAGCTGCTTGAACGGGGATGGTACGAAGGCGCCGAGCGCCTGGCAGGAACCCCGGAGAACTGGATCTGGGGCGGCTGGAATGGAGGATCCCTCTTCGCGGCCCCGGAAAAGCTTGCCGAGGCTGCAAGGGAACTGAAGCTCCCTCAGCTTCCCAGGGACGGCTCTCCTTTCCAGGAACTTATCCCGCCGCAGCCGGTGGAAAAAGAGCCCGGAAAGAGCGGGGGAGCTTCCCGGGAAGAAGCCCTGACAGCTTTGGAGGAGGCGCTCAAGGAGAAAAAGTAGGGCCCCCTACCGGGCGATGTCCTCCACGGTGACGAAGGAAAAGCCCTTTTTCCTGTAGCCGTCGATGATTCCGGGAAGAGCCTCGATGGTGGGACGCACGCCCACGTGAAGCAGCAGGATGTCACCCGGTGCGGATTTCGCCAGCACCTTCCGGGTAAGCTCGGGGGCGGTGAGGCTGTCCGAATAGTCCCCGGGATTGTTGGTCCACAGGACGATACGCAGCCCCTCTCCGGCGGCCTGATCCACCACGAAGGAGTTGAACCGCCCTCCGGGAGGCCTGGCGAACCGGGGCTTTTGCCCGAGTATGGATTCGATTGCCTCGCTGCAGAGCCGCCATTCCCGGTAGACGTTCTCCCGGGGCAGGGCTGTGAGATTGTTGTGGTAGTAGGTGTGGTTGGCCACCACGTGCCCGCCGTCCGCCATGGCCCGGACAAGCTCGGGGTACAGGACCGCGTAGCGCCCCACAACAAAGAAGGTGGCCCTCACGCCCTTTTCCCTCAATATGTCCAGGAGGGGTTCCACGTATCCCGGCCGGGGCCCGTCGTCGAAGGTGATGGCCACCGTCCGGCCTTTCCCTCTCTCAATGAGCGGCCGGGCCCCGGCATCGGCTGGCCCGAGGAGGAGGCAGACCAGAAACACCCACAGGACAATTCTTCTCTTCACTTATTTCTCCCCGCTCTCGATTCTGTCTGCACAACAGGGCAGATCATAGCAAATTCCCCCTGTTTCCGCCACAGATCCCGCAGTGGCGGACATATCTTGACAAATGAACGGGATACTTCTAAGATACTAACATATCAGTCACCTCTTCGCGCAAGCGTCAATTGCGCGCATTTTCCGGCTGAAACCCTCCGAGAAAGGGACGTTGCCAATGCTCTCCTATTTCGATATGAGCGAGCTCAAGGACGGAGTCACCCGGCAGGTGTACCTGACCCTGCGGAGGGACATTCTGAACTGGCGCCTCCTTCCAGGGAGGCGGCTCAGCGAGAAGGACATCGCCGGCAGGATGAACATCAGCAAAACCCCCGTCCGGGAAGCCTTCATCAAGCTGCAGGGGGAAGGGCTCCTGGAAATACGCCCCCAGAGGGGCACCTATGTTTCCCTCATGGACATGGAGCAGATCGAGGAAGTGAGGTTCACCCGGTTCTGCGTCGAAAGCACCGTTCTTTCCCTTTTCATCGCCTCTCCCCCCGACGAAAAAATACTCTCCGCCATGGACGATCTCCTCGACGCCCAGGAGCAGACCATCGCCGAGCGGGACGTGGACGGCTTTGTGGATTCCGACGACGCCTTCCACAGGGAGCTGTTCCTCGCCTGCGGCAAGGCCCGGGCCTGGAGCTTCATCGATCATTTCAGTGCCCAGTACAAGCGCCTGCGCTATCTCAGCCTCCAGAACTACCTCGATTTCGGCAACGTGCTCGCCGAACACAGGGCCATCCTCTCGGCGTGCAGGCGCCGGGACAGCGACGACGCCCTCCGCTGGCTCTCCAGGCACCTGAACAAGATCCTGGGCGAGTCGGAACACCTCCGGGAAAAATTCCCCGCCTACGTGATGAAAAACGGAGCCTCCCAGGAATCCGCGGCAGCCGGTACCACCATAACGGTTGCCGAAGAAGCGTGACGGCGTTAAGAGGCGGCAATCCTGTACGGGTAATCTGGTATGATTGATCTCATCTGACATGGAGACAAGGAGACCGGACCTATGAAACTGGCAATGGTGTTCTACAGGCATCATCTCACCAGGGAAAACTTCCTGTACGCCAGGCAGCTCGGATGCACTCACCTGGTGATCCACCTGGTGGACTATTTCCACCGCGAAAAGGATCCCGTGACGGGAAACAACCAGCCCGTGGGCGACGCCGACGGCTGGGGGGTGACCCGGAACAGGGACGTGTGGAGCTACGAGGAGCTTCGGGACATCCGGAAGTCCATCGAGGACGAGGGACTGGTCCTCGAGGCCATAGAAAACTTCGACCCCGGCTTCTGGTACGACGTCCTCCTCGACGGGCCGAAAAAGGCCGAGCAGATGGAGGGGCTCAAGGGGCTCATCCGGAACATCGGCAGGGCGGGCATCCCCATCATGGGCTACAACTTCAGCCTCGCCGGAGTGGCCTCCAGGATCAGCGGCCCCTTCGCCAGGGGCGGCGCCGAATCGGTGGGCGTCGACGGCTGCGACAGCCTTCCCCTTCCCCGCGGGATGGTCTGGAACATGTTCTACGACCCCGAAGCGCCGAAGGAAGTGAACTCTGACACCCAGATCACATCCGAGGAGCTCTGGAAGCGGTTCGCCTGGTTCCTCGAGGAGCTGCTTCCCGTGGCGGAGGAGTCCAGCGTCAAAATGGCGGCCCACCCGGACGATCCCCCCTTCGCAACCCTCCGGGGAACGCCCAGGCTCGTGTGGCGGCCCGAGCTCTACCAGAGGCTCCTGGACCTGAAAAAGAGCCACAGCAACACCCTGGAACTCTGCGTGGGCACCCTGGCGGAGATGAACGGCTGCAACTTCTACGACGCCATCGAAAGCTACGCGAAGCAGAACGCCATCGGCTACATCCACCTGCGAAACGTGGAGGGACAGGTGCCCCGGTACCGGGAGACCTTTATCGACGAGGGTGACATCGACATTTACCGGGTGCTGAAGATCCTCCGGCGGAACGACTTCCGGGGCGCGGTCATCCCCGACCACTCGCCCCTGGTGTCGAGTCCGGCCCCGTGGCACGTGGGCATGGCCTACGCCCTCGGGTACATAAAGGCCATGATGCAGAGGGTGGAGAAGGACTGCAGGGACTGAAACCAAGAAAACAAGATGGAGATGGCAGCCGGTGCCGCCCCCACGGATAATTTCCCGGACGGCTCGCTTTGTCTGCGGCCGACAACAAGCTGCGCGGCAAATGCCGCGCAGCTTGTTGTGCCTTTATAGGTCCGCTGTTTCAGCGCCTTCGGAGGGCCCCCCCAGCCCTGGCTCCGGTGAGCTCTCCGTCCATCATGGCAACATGGCCGGAAACGACTGTCATGGAGAAGCCCGCAGGGTAGCGGACAGGATCCTGGTACGTCCCTCTGTCGCCGACTGCCGCAGGATCAAAGGCCACCAGGTCGGCTTTCATCCCCTCCCTGACAATACCCCTGTCCTGGAGCCCCAGTCGGGCGGCGGGACCTGAAGTCATCCTGCGCACCGCCTGTGCCAGGCTGAGCTTTCCTCTCTCCCTCACATAGCGGCCGAGAATCCGGGCAGTCGAACCGTAAGCCCTCGGGTGCGGCTTTCCTCCCACGATGCTGTCAGAGCAGAACAGCATGGATTCATGGCTTATTATTGTTTCCACGTCCTCCTCGCATCCGTAGAACTGGGTCATCGTCGCAGTGCCCGCTTCCTCAACGAGAAGATCGCAGAGGGCATCCACAGGATCCATGGAGGATGCCGCGGCAATCTCCGCCATGTTTTTCCCTTCCACCCAGCGGTTTTTCTCCGAACCGACGGAATTAATGAGGATACCGTCCCAGCCGCAGGAGCCCACCCAGTTCTCCCATGGGGTGCCGTCTGTTCCATCCGTCATTTCCCGTATCTTTTGCCTGACTGATGGATCACCGATATATTCAAGCATCTTTTTCTGCCCGTCGGCGTGGAAAACCGGAGGAATAAGGGCGTCGAGCATGGTGCTCCCCGCAGTGTAGGGGTACTGGTCGAAGGTCACCTCCAGCCCCTTGCTTCGTGCGTTGTCGAGAAGCTGCAGAACGCGTCCCGCTCTCCCCCAGTTCTTTTTTCCCGCGATCTTGAGGTGCGAAATATGCAGCGGACATTCAGCTTTTGTGCAAATAGTGATTACCTCGTTCAGGGCATCTTCGATATAGTCCTGCTCGTTTCTCATGTGGACGACGAAAAATCCTCCCCAGGCTGCCGCCTCCCTGGCCAGGGCTACGAATTCCTTCTCTTCCGCATAAAGACAGGGTGGATATATAAGACCTGTCGAGAAGCCGAATGCCCCTTCTTCCATTGCTCTGCCGGTGATGCGGACCATCTCGCGGATCTCATCGCCGGACGCCGGCCTGTTCTGCCACCCCACCACGGAGGCGCGAACCGCACCGTGGGGTACCAGCATGGCAGAGTTCGTTGCAGGCTGAGCCCTGTCGATTGCCGAGAGGTATTCGCCCATTGTGTTCCAGCTCCATTCTTCCCAGGAGCCGTCAAGGCCTACAAGCCGCTGCTTCATCATAGGTATTTCCCCGGGCGAAAGAGGCGCCACGGAGAGCCCGTCCTGGCCCAGCACTGCTGTGGTAATGCCCTGCATGATCTTGGCATCTTCTTCAGGAGTGGAAAAAAGGCGAAGGTCCGAGTGGGTGTGCATGTCGATAAACCCCGGACAGAGAACCTGCCCTTCCAGGTCAAAAGACTGAAATGCCTCCTCGTCGAGCCTTTTTGTCACCCGAACGATCTTATCGCCTGATATTCCCACCTCTGCCCTGAACCACGGGGCTCCTGTGCCGTCCAGAACCCGGCAGTTCCTTAAAGCAAGATCCAGCATTGAAAGCACCTCTTCTTTTTTTGATCATCTTTGAAAATGCCTTTGATTAAATGCAAAAACGCATGAGCTTTTTCTTCTTTTCATAATAGCGAGATGAAGCACGGAAAGCAATCGAAACGTGCCGTCTTTCAACTCATTCCGGCTCCGGTTGCATGAAAAAAGCAAGTATTCGGGATAATACTTTTCCAGGTAGCTACCACACCCAGTCTGGGAAACCGGATCCGAAAACCCGCCTTTTTTGTCCCTTCGGCTCCGCGAGAGCTTCCGCCACGGGGGGGCGAGCCCTGTCCGGGGCGGGTTGGCGTACACGAGCCGCTCTTCCGGCCAGAACCGGCCCAAAAACGCCCCCGCCTGGGGAAGCCGGTCCGCGCAAGCTCCCATCGGGACCTCCGCTCCCGGGACATTCAGCCGGGCGCACTCCACCGCTTCTCCTCCCGCTCCCGCCCCGAGAACGGCAGCCCTCTGGAGTCCCGCGAGCGGGACACTCCCCAGGCAAGCCTCCATCCCCCTGGCGAAAAGCCGGATTTCTTTTCAACCCTCAGACAGCGGAATTGAAAGAGCCTAAATCCGCAGCTTCTCCTGGCAGAGGGAGTGTCGCCGGGCATAAGGTGAATTCGACCCGCCAGGGTCGAAGAGAATATCCCCTGGGGGACAGCGCCCGGGCCGAGAAACCGACAAGGATGTCGGTTTCACAAGCAGGCAACCGGCGAACTCAGGGAGCCGAGTTGATCGCTTGGGCAGTTGTCAAGGACGACAATCTGCACCGGCGGCCCAAGCGAGCACCGGTGACGCTCCCCGCTGCCTGCGGATTTAGGAAGAGATCCGGCTCTTTTTTTCTCCTGAGAAGATGTTATACTACTGGGAAAATTCTTTTTGGGGGGATATCAATGCAGCTGTTCATCCTGGTGACGTACATCCTGATCCTCTACGGCATCTCCTGGTACGCTTCGAAGCTCATCCAAAAGGGCAAGGGGGGCGCCGTCCAGTACCTCCTCGCCGGGCGGAATCTCCCCACTGTGGTGGTGGCCGCCATGCTCGCGGGGCTTGCCATCGGAGGAGCCTCCACGGTCGGCGTGGCCGAACACGCCTACAAGGTGGGCCTCTCCGCCGGGTGGTACAACGCCGCCTGGGGAACGGCGGGCATCATCGTCGGCCTCTTCGTGGCGGACTACTTCCGCCGCATGGAAGTGAACACCATCCCCGAGATGATGGAACGGATGTACGGAAAGCAGGCCCGGATGATCAGCGTCCTCGCCCAGCTCCTCATCATGATGGTCATCACCTCCCTGCAGTACGTGGCGGGAGGGGCGGTCCTCACGGCCCTCATGCCCTCCGTGTTCACCTTCCAGACGGGAATGCTGGTGACCGCCGTTCTCTTCGTTGGGATCACCTTCATCGGCGGCTACTGGGGCGCGGGGCTCACCAACGTGGTGAACGTGGTGGTGATCTACGGCGGCATCCTGGCAGCCCTCCGGAGCTCATCCGAGGTCTTCGGCGGCATGGAGTCCATCGCGGCGAGCCTGCCCGCCGGCGGCCCCTGGTTCGATTTCTTCTCAGGAACGGGCATCGCCCTCATCACCTCCTGGATGGTGGTCATGATCACCCAGGGCTTCTCGGTCCAGGCCATCTCCCAGATCGCCTTCGCGGCGAAGGATGGCCGGGCCGCCCGGCACGGCTACATTCTCGGCGGCCTGGTGATCCTTCCCGCGGGCTTCCTCTGCGCCCTCTTCGGCATCATCGCGGCGGCGAAGTTCCCCAACCTCGAGAAGGCCGCCCTCGCCCTGCCCACAATCATGACCAACATCTCGCCCGTGGTGGGGGGCATCTTCCTCGCGGCCCTCTGGGCGGCGGGCATCTCCACGGCGGTGGGGCTGCTCCTGGGAAGCTCCACCCTGGTGATGCAGGACGTATGGAAGCGCTTCTTCCCGAAGACCGTAACGGAGAAGAACGAAGTGTTCCTCTCCAGGCTCACCGTGCTGGGCTTCAGCGCGGTCACCTACTTCCTGGCCCTCACGTCGGTGGGGATCCTCAGGACCATCACCACGGCCCTGGCCATCACCGCGTCCTTCACGCTGCTCATCGTGGCCAACATCTTCTGGCCGAAGTACTGCAAAAAGGAGGCAGGCTTCTGGACGATCCTGGCGTCGGTGCTGGTCTGGCTCGCCTGGACCCTCTTCCCCCAGGTGCGGGTGGTCCCCCACGTGGTCTACCTCGAATGGCCGGTCTGCCTGGCGGTCTTCGCCCTGGCGTACCGCTTCGGCACTGAACCGGCGGACAGCATCATCCGGAGATAGGCTCCCCCGTCCTCCCCGGGCCGTCCAGAAGGGCGAGCACCTCCACCGCGGCGGTCCGGGGGAAGAAATCGAAGGGGAGAAGGCGCCGCACCCCAAAACCGGCCTCTTCGAGGAGCGACAGGTCCCGGGAGAGGGTTCCGGGACTGCAGGACAGATAGGCGAGCCCCCCGGGCCGGAGCCTCCCCGCGAGGGCTTCCGCCACAGGGGGTTCGAGCCCTGTCCGGGGCGGGTTGGCGTACACGAGCCGTTCTTCCGGCCGGAAACGGCCCAAAAACGCCTCCGCCTGGGGAAGACGGTCCGCGCAGGCCCCTCTCAGGACCTCCGCGCCCGGAACGTTGATCCGGGCGCACTCCACCGCTTCTCCTCCGGCCTCCACCCCGAGAACGGCAGCCCCCGAGGCCTGCCACAGGGCCATGCTGGCTCCCGTGCCGCAGTACAGGTCCAGGACGGCATTTCCCGTACCGGGGCGGAGAAACTCCCGGGCTTCGGCGAGGGAGCGCTCATGGAGCTCCGGCAGAAGCTGGGAGAAGGACCCCGGGCCGTAGAGCAGCCCCCTGGAATCCCGCGAGCGGGAGATACCCCAGGCAAGCCTCCATCCTCCCTTTGCGAAGAGACGCACCCCCGCAGCCGGGTGCAGGTGAACCCACAGGCCTTCGAGGCCGGCCCTTTCCAGCAGGGAGGCGAGGGAAACCCCTCCCGCGGCGGAGAAGAGCCATCCGTCGCCGGGGTCTTTTTTCGTCTTGAAGACGAGGGAACACTGGGTGCCGGAGACAACCGCAAAGGCCAGGGGGAAGGTTCCCGCCGGCTCGTCGGGAGGAAGCCCGGACGCCAGCGCCTTCAGGATCTCCCTGACCCGGGGGGTGTGGACGGGGCACTCCAGAAGGGAGACGAAGGGCCGGGGCCGCTGGAAGCGAAGGGGGGACGGCACTCCCTGCCGCACGCCCTCCATGCCGAAGAGCCATCCTTCCCGACGGTCCCACCGGGCCGCCAGGGAGGTCCTGTCCCGGTAGCCCAAACGGTTCTCCTCCGGAACGGAAAGGACGTCTTCAACGCGGTCCTTCCATGGAGCCAGGGCCCGGTCCACCCTGGACCGCTTCCGTGCCAGCGACTGCCGGATGGGATAGAGCCCGTCGGGGCAGGCGCCGCAGGCGGGGGCACATCCCGTAGGCAGGGTACAGCGGTCTTGCCGGTTCATGGAGCATCCTTCCTTTCCTGGACCGTTCCCCGAAAGAGTACCCCAGAATCCGGTCCCCTGCAAAGGGGGCCCTTGCCCCCGTATTGCATGACGGCTATAATTTCAGCGGGAATATTCGATACCGGCCCCGCGTATACTACTGTTCTGCGGGGCACAGGTGCATAATTTTGAAAGGAGAGATGACACAAATGAAGAAAAGAGCCATGCGCGACGGCGTGTTCCTCATGGGAGCCGTGGACTGGAACCGCCGCCTTTTCGATTCTCTCATCCCCCTCCCCGAGGGTACCAGCTACAACGCATACCTGGTGGAGGGCTCCGAGAAGACCGCCCTGATCGATACCGCCGACCCGGCCCTGGAACACGTTCTGCTGGCCCAGCTGGAGGACGTGAAGAAGATCGACTACATCATCTCCCTCCACACCGAGCAGGACCACTCGGGGGCCATTCCCACGCTGCTCGCGAAATACCCTGAAGCGAGGGTGGTCTGCTCCACGAAGGCGAAGGAACTGCTCCAGGACCACCTCCACATCGACGGCGGCATCATCGACGCCATGGAGGACGGCCAGACCCTCTCCCTGGGGAACCGAACCTTCAAGTTCATCCACACCCCCTGGGTCCATTGGCCGGAGACCATGTGCGCCTACCTCCAGGAGGAGAAAATCCTGTTCTCCTGCGACTTCTTCGGCTCCCACCTGGCCACGTCCGACATGTTCGCCGGCGAGAGCCCGGCCATCTACGAGGGCGCCAAGCGGTACTACGCCGAGATCATGATGCCCTTCCGGTCCATCATCCGAAACAACATGAAGAAGCTCGAGGGCTACGAGTTCGACATGATTGCCCCGAGCCACGGCCCCGTCTACGACAAGCCCGATTTCATCCTGGACGCCTACCGTGACTGGATCTCCGACAGGGTGTCCAATTTCGTGGCCATCCCCTACATCTCCATGCACGGAAGCACGGAGATCATGGTGGACCGCCTGCTCGACGCCCTGGTGGAGCGGGGAGTGAAGGTCCAGAAGTACGAACTTTCCGTCACCGACATCGGCAAGCTGGCCATCGACCTGGTGGACGCGGCCACCATCGTCATCGGCACGCCCACCGTCCACTTCGGTCCCCACCCGGCGGTCTTCTCGGCCACCCACCTGGCGAACGCCCTCCGGCCGAAGCTGAAGTACGCCGCCATCATCGGCTCCTACGGATGGGGTACCAAGGCGGTGGAGCAGATCTCCGGACTGATCCCCAACCTGAAGGTGGAGGTTCTCGGCACGGTCCTGTGCAAGGGCAAGCCCCGGGCGGAGGACCTGGCCGCCCTGGACGCGCTGGCCGACGCCATCGCCGAGAAGCACAGGGCGCTCTAGGACACTGTGGAGGGGGGAGGACGTCCGGTCCTTCCCCCTCTTTTTTTCGGGGGGAGGCAGAAAAGATGGGACTGAAGAGAGGCGTCGTACGGGCGGCCGTGGTGCAGGCCGCACCGGTGATCATGGACAAGAGGGGGACCATGGAACGGATCCGTAAGCTCACGGGGGAGGCGGCCGGACAGGGGGCGAGGATCATCCTCTTCCCCGAGGCCTTCATCCCCTGCTACCCGAGGGGGCTCTCCTTCGGCTCGGTGGTGGGAAACCGCTCCATGGGAGGACGGAAGGACTGGGCCCGGTATTACGAAAACTCCATCGACGTTCCCGGCCCGGAGACCGAAGAGCTCGGGAAACTGGCGGCGGAGAGCGGGGCCTACCTTTCCATCGGCGTGATGGAGCGGGACGGGGGAACCCTTTTCTGTACCCTGCTGTATTTCGGTCCCGACGGTTCCCTCCTGGCGAAGCATCGGAAACTGAAGCCCACAGGGAGCGAGCGGCTCATCTGGGGCGAGGGGGACGGCAGCACCCTTGCGGCGGTGAACACCCCCTACGGCGTCATGAGCGGCCTCATCTGCTGGGAGAACTACATGCCCCTCGCCCGGGCCGCCATTTACGGCCGGAACCCCTCCATATACCTCGCCCCCACCGCCGACCAGCGGGAGGGATGGCAGTGCTCCATGCGACACATCGCCCTCGAGGGACGGTGCTTCGTGCTGTCCTGCAACCAGTTCGTCACGAAGGACATGTATCCCCGGGATCTCCAGTGTTACGGGGACCTCGAATCCCAGCCGGACATTCTGTGCCGGGGCGGCAGCGCCATCATCGATCCCCTCGGAAATTACCTTGCAGGCCCCTCCTGGGACCGGGAGGAGATCCTCTGCGCCGACCTTGACCTTTCGGCGGTGGTGGAAGCCCGCTACGACTTCGACGTTACGGGACACTACGCCCGGCCCGACGTGTTCACCCTCCTGGTGAACGGCGAGCCCCTGCGGGGAATCGACTATTCCGGGGACACCTTCCTGCCGGGGGAGGCTCTGCCCGAATGAGCGGGGCGAATTCCGACGGAAAGAACACGCCCCGGAAAAGTCTGCCGGGGATGCCTTTCTGCGAAAGTACGATGCTGCGGGAAACTGCGGAGAGGGCGATCCGCTGGCTTGAAGACCTTCCGTCCAGAAGGGTCGGGGCATGGGCTTCCGCGGAGGAGATCAGGAAGGCCCTCGGCGGAACGCTGAACGAAGAGGGAATGGCCCCTTCGGACGTGGTGGCCGCCTTTTCGGAAGGCGCAGCCTCCGGCCTCACCGGTTCGCCGGGACCCCGGTATTTCGGCTTCGTCACCGGGGGAGCCCTTCCGGCGAGCCTCGCCGCCGACTGGCTTGCCTCCGCCTGGGACCAGAACGCCGTCCTCGCCGTCTCCTCTCCGGCTGCAAGCGCGGCGGAGGAGATCGTCTCGGAATGGATCATCGATCTCCTCGGCCTTCCGCCGGAATCCTCGGCCGGCTTCGTCACGGGGTGCCAGATGGCCAACTTCACCTGCCTGGCCGCCGCGCGGCACGAGGTCCTCAGGCGCTCCGGCCATGACGTGGAGAAGGACGGCCTCCAGGGAGCTCCCCGGGTCACCGTCATCGCCGGCGAGGAGGCCCATGCGACGCTCCTGGTCGCCCTGAGAATGCTCGGATTCGGCACGGGAAACGTGTTGTCCGTCCCCGCCGACGGGCAGGGCAGGATGATCCCGGAAAAAGCGGAGGACGCCCTGAGGGCAGCCTCCGGCCCGGTGATTCTCTGCCTTCAGGCCGGCAACGTGAACACCGGTGCCTTCGATCCCTGCGCCCGGATCATCCCGGCCGCCCGGGCGAAGGGAGCCTGGGTTCACGTGGACGGCGCCTTCGGCCTCTGGGGACGAATGCTGCCGTCCCTCAAAACCCATACGGACGGCGTTGAACTCGCCGATTCCTGGGCCACGGACGCCCACAAGTGGCTGAACGTCCCCTACGACTCGGGGATCGCGGTGGTGAGACACAGCGCCGCCCACAGGGCTTCCATGGCGCTGAACGCCCCGTACTATATCGCCGGGGAGGGAGAGGTGCGGGATCCTTCCCAGTGGGTCCCCGAGTCCTCAAGGAGAGCCCGGGGCTTCCCCCTGTACTGCGGCCTGAAGAGCCTGGGCAGGAAGGGCGTCCGGGAGATGGTGGAGCGGAACTGCCGGCAGGCACGGCTCATGGCATTGCTCCTGTCGGAGGACCCCATGGTCACCATTCTCAACGACGTGGTGCTGAACCAGGTCCTCGTCAGGTTTTCCTGCCCCGGATCCGACAGTGACGCCTTCACCCGCACGGTCACGGCACAGGTGCAGGAAGAGGGCACCTGCTGGGCCGGGGGAAGCGTCTGGAAGGGGATGGCCGCCATGCGCATCTCCGTGTCGAACTGGTTCACGTCCGATGACGACATTTTCCGGTCCGCCGAGGCCATACGGTCCGTCCTCGGAAAGGCCGCCCGAAGCGGGAGATAGGCCTAAATCCGCAGCTTCTCCTGGCAGAGGGAGTGTCGCCGGGCATAAGGTGAATTCGACCCGCCAGGGTCGAAGAGAATATCCCCTGGGGGACAGCGCCCGGGCCGAGCGGCCCAAGCGAGCACCGGTGACGCTCCCCGCTGCCTGCGGATTTAGGATAGAAATTTCCTGTTGACAGACCGGCCGGGACCGTGGTATCTTCTCCCCAATTCGTTTCCGGGAGGCAGTTGTCATGATACGGAACACACTCAGCCAAAACTGGTGGTGGCGGGCCAAATAGCCTGCCGCCGGAGACCATAAAGCTCGCGAACCAATAAAAAGCGCGCACTTTACGGCCGTGGAGGCAGGTCCCACAAGGGATCTTCTTTCACGGCCCTTTTTGTACCCCATGCGGGGGAGAGGAGCCGGACAGGTTTCTCTCCCCCGCCTTTTTTTATCCAAAGGAGGGAGCGTCATGTTCGCACCGTATCTTTCACGGGTAATGGAAAAACACCGCCTCGGGAACGCTGAAATGGAGGAGGGCATGGAGATGGTCATGGAGGGGACCGTGCCTCCCGTCCAGGTGGCGGCTTTCCTGGCCGCCCTCCGGGCCCGGGGCGAGACCCCGGCCGAGATCGGGGGAGCGGCGCGGGTGCTCCTGCGGAAAGCCAGGACCGTCCCCGTCCGGCCCGGGCTCCTGGTGGACAACTGCGGCACCGGGGGAGACTGCGCGGGGTCCTTCAACATCTCCACCGCGGCGGCCTTCGTGGCCGCCGGAGGAGGAATCCCCATGGCAAAGCACGGCAACCGGTCCGTCTCCAGCAGGTGCGGCAGCGCCGACGTGGCCGAGGCCCTGGGAGCGGCCCTTCCCTCCTCCCCGGAGCGGGCGGCGGCATGCCTCGACTCGGCGGGGCTGGTCCTCCTCTTCGCCCCCCACTTCCACCCCGTGATGGGGAACGTGGCGGAGATCCGGAAAAGCCTCGGTGTGCGGACTCTGTTCAACATCCTCGGGCCCCTGGTCAACCCTGCCCCCCTCACCCACCAGGTCATGGGGGTCTTCGACGCCGCTCTCCTTTCCCCGGCCGCCGAAGTTCTCCGGTCCCTGGGGCGGCAGGGCATGGTGATTGCCGGCCATGGAGGCTTCGACGAGCTCTCCCTGGCCGGGCCGAACCGGGTGGTCTTTTTCTCCGCCGAAGGCCTCCGGGAGGAGTCGGTCTCCCCCGCCGACGGGGGACTGCCCCTGCGGGGGAACGAAGACCTCGCCGGAGGGTCCGCCCCGGAAAACGCCGCCCTCATCGAGGACGTGCTGGCCGGAAAGCGGGGCGCTCACAGGGACGCCGTGGTCTTCAACGCCGCGGCGGTCTTCCTTGCCGCCGGGCGGGCGAAGAACTGGAAGGAAGGAACCGCCCTCGCGGCGGAGAGCATCGACTCCGGCAGGGCGGCATCCGTGCTGGAGAAGGTCAGGGCCTTCGCGGAACCGGTCCGCCGGTCCGCCTGAAAGGAGGAGGCGCCATGATTCTGGACCGCATACTGAAGCAGAAGCTCGAGGAAACGGCGGAGATGACGAGGCCGTCAAGCCGGATGTCCGACGCCCTCCGGCGCGGCGGACTCTCGGTCATCGGCGAGATCAAGCGGGCCTCCCCCAGCAGAGGGGTCATAAACGGATCGGTGGATCCCCTGAAGCAGCTCCGGCTCTACGAGCAGGGAGGGGCCGACGCCGTCTCCATCCTCACCGACCACTCCTTCTTCGGGGGCAGCGCCGACGATTTCCGGTCCCTCCGGCCCCGGACGGCCCTTCCTCTCCTCAGGAAGGACTTCATCCTCACGGAAGTGCAGGTCTACGAAAGCCTCTTCCTCGGCGCCGACGCCCTGCTGCTCATCGCCGCCGCCCTGGAGAGAAAGCGGTTCCAGGAACTCCTGTCCCTGGCGTATTCCCTGGGCATGGAGGTCATCGCGGAAGTCCACACCGGCGAGGAACTCCGGTCCGTCCTGGACACGGAAGCGGAGATCATCGGCATCAACAACAGGAACCTCGACGACTTCACCGTGGATCTCCGCACCACGGAGCGCCTCATGGAAATCTGCCGGCAGCGGGAGCGGGCCGGCGGCCGGATCATCGTCTCCGAAAGCGGCGTGCGTACCGAGGAAGACGCCGCCTTCCTGGCAGACACCGGGGTGGACGCCGTCCTGGTGGGGGAGGCCCTCATGAGATCGGGCGACCCGTCCGGACTCATCCGGGCCTTCCGGAAAAAAAGGAGCGTCCGGGCGGCATGACCTTCGTGAAGATCTGCGGCCTGACCAGGAGAGAGGACGTGGAAAGGGCCGTCGAACTCGGCGCCTCGGCCCTGGGCTTCATCCTCGTTCCGGGAAGCCCCCGGCGGCTCTCCCTCGAGGCGGCCGCGGAGCTGGCGTCGGCGGTGCCTCCACCGGTCTGCCGGGTGGCCGTGATGATGGACCCCGGGCCCGTCGAAGTGCTCGAGGTGGAGCGCTGCGGCGCCTTCGACACCATCCAGTTCCACGGCTCCGAGGACCCTTCGCTGCTCTCGGGAAGGTCCCTCGGGACCATCAAGGCCTTTTCCGTGGAGACAGGGAAAGATCTCGAGAAAACCGGCAGGTACGGCCATGCCGGGCTCTTCCTCCTGGACAGCAGGAAGAAAAACCTCGCCGCCGGAGAGCCCTTCGACCACTCCCTCCTGGCGGGGAAGACCTTCGCCAGGCCCTTTCTCCTCGCCGGGGGCCTCGGCCCGGAGAACCTCCCCCGCGCCCTGGAGACCGTCCGCCCCTTCGGCGTGGACCTGAACAGCGGAGTGGAGTCCGCCCCGGGAGTGAAAGACCGGGACAGAATGGCTGCCGCCCTGGCCGCCGTGAAGCAGTTCGACCGTTCCGAAAGGAGAGATCAGCAATGAAAGCATCCATGTACTTCGGCCCCTTCGGAGGACAGTACGTTCCCGAAACCCTCGTCCCCGCCCTGGACGAACTGGAGGAAGCCTATCTCGCGAGCCTTGAGGACCCGTCGTTCTCCGATGAAATGGCCCCCCTGCTGCGGGACTACGTGGGCCGGCCCTCGCCCCTGTATTTCGCTCCCCGCATCAGCGAATCCCTCGGAGGAGCGAAGGTGTACCTCAAGCGGGAGGACCTGAACCACACCGGTGCCCACAAGATCAACAACGCCCTGGGACAGGTGCTCCTCGCCCGGCGGATGGGAAAGAAACGCATCATCGCCGAGACGGGGGCGGGAATGCACGGCGTGGCCACCGCCACCGCGGCGGCCCTGTTCGGCCTCGAGTGCGTGGTCTACATGGGCGAGGAGGACGTGCACCGCCAGGCCGCCAACGTTGCCCGGATGGACCTGCTCGGCGCGAAGGTGGTGTCCGTCATGTCGGGAACCAGGACCCTGAAGGACGCGGTGAACGAGGCCATCCGCGACTGGGTCGCCACCGTGGAGGACTCCTTCTACGTCATCGGCTCCGTCATGGGCCCCCATCCCTATCCCCTCATGGTGCGGGATTTCCAGAAAATCATCGGCGAAGAGGCGAAGGCCCAGATCCTCGAAAAGGAGGGGCGCCTTCCCGACCAGGTGGTGGCCTGCGTGGGGGGCGGAAGCAACGCCATGGGCATCTTCCATGCCTTCGTGGACCACCCCGGGGTGGCCCTGGTGGGAGTGGAAGCCGCAGGACGGGGAGTGGAGACGGGCCTTCACGCCGCCACCATCTCGGCGGGAAAACCCGGGGTGCTCCACGGCTCCTACTCCTACGTGCTCTATGACGGGGACGGGCAGATCCAGCCGGCCCACTCCATCTCCGCCGGGCTCGACTATCCCGGCGTGGGCCCCGAGCACAGCCATCTCGCAGAAACGGGACGGGCGTCCTACGTCTCAGCCACCGACGACGAGGCCGTGGAGGCCTTCCGGCGCACCTGCCGCCTGGAGGGGATCATCCCGGCCCTGGAGAGCTCCCACGCCCTCGCCCACGTCTACCGGTCGGCGGGAAGCCTGCCCAGGGACACCATCGTGCTGGTGAACCTCTCGGGACGGGGAGACAAGGACATGGACACCATCCTGTCCCTGCAGCAAAAGGAGGAACGGTCATGAAAACCCTCAGTTCGGCCTTCGAAGGCAAAAAAGCGCTCGTCACCTATCTCGCCGCCGGGGATCCGGATCTGGACACCACGGCGTACCTGCTGAAGCTCCTCGACACGGAGGGTGTTGACGTGCTGGAAGTGGGCATCCCCTTCTCCGACCCCCTGGCGGACGGCCCCGTGATCCAGCAGGCGTCCCAGCGGGCCCTCGCGGGAGGAGCCACCCTGAAGAAGATCCTCGGCATGCTGAAGGACCTCCGGAACGAAATCTCCGCCCCCCGGGTGCTCATGGGGTACATGAACTCAATCCTCGCCTACGGGCAGGAAAAGTTCGCCGCCGACGCCGCCGGGGCGGGAGTGTCGGGGATCATCATCCCCGACCTGCCCTTCCACCAGGGAGAGAAGCTCGCTTCCCTCCTTCGGGATCAGGGGGTGGACTTTATCCTCATGGTCACCCCCAACACACCCGCCGAACGCCTGCGGGGCATCTGCGAACGGGCCTCCGGGTTCCTCTACTGCGTCTCCCGCCTGGGCGTCACCGGGGAAAGCGGAACGGCGGGAGCGTCCCCGAAGGAGTACATCGACAGAATCCGATCCCACACCTCCCTGCCCCTGGCCCTGGGGTTCGGCGTGGGCACCCCCGAAAAGGCGGCCCTGGCCGCCGAAGCGGCGGACGGGGTGGTGGTAGGCAGCGCTCTCATCTCGCTTCTCGAGCCCTGCGGCACCGACAGGGAGCTCCTTCGTTCGAAGGCCGTCCCCTTCCTCCGTTCCCTCCGGGAGGCGGTGGGGCGGACACGGAGGTAAACAGTCCCTCCGGAACGGCCTTGAGGCCCTTCCGGAAAGAGAAGTTCAAATTTACGCATACAAAAAGGAGAGATCAGACATGAAAAAGATATCCATGACCTTCGGTCCCTTCGGGGGCCAGCATGTTCCGGAAGTCCTTCTTCCCGCCCTTGGCGAACTGGAAGAAGCCTTTCTCGCCAGCCGGGAGGACCCGTCCTTCGCTGAAGAAATGACCCATCTGCTGCGGGACTACGTGGGCCGGCCGTCGCCCCTGTATTTCGCTCCCCGCATCACCGAGGCTCTCGGAGGGGCGAAGGTGTACCTCAAGCGGGAAGACCTGAACCACACCGGGGCCCACAAGATCAACAACGTCCTGGGGCAGGCCCTTCTGGCGAAACGCATGGGGAAGAAGCGGGTCATCGCCGAGACCGGGGCGGGAATGCACGGCGTGGCCACCGCCACCGCCGCGGCCCTCTTCGGGCTGGAATGCGTGGTCTACATGGGCGAGGAGGATGTGCGCCGCCAGGCCCCCAACGTGGCCCGGATGAAGCTCCTGGGGGCAGAGGTGATCCCCGTCACCTCGGGCACCCGCACCCTGGCCGATGCCGTGGACGAGGCCATCGCCGCCTGGGTGGGGGAGGCGGGAAAGTCCTTCTATCTCCTCGGTTCCGTGGTGGGCCCCCACCCGTACCCCCTCATGGTCCGGGAATTCCAGAAGATCATCGGCGAGGAGGCCAAAGCCCAGATCCTTGAAAAGGAGGGGCGCCTTCCCGACCGGGTGGTGGCCTGCGTGGGCGGCGGAAGCAATGCCATGGGGCTCTTCCATGCCTTCGTGGAACACCCGGAAGTGGCCCTGGTGGGGGTGGAGGCCGCAGGGAAGGGCGTGGACTCCGAATTCCACGCCGCGACCCTCACGAAGGGGAAACCCGGCGTACTCCACGGCTCTTACTCCTACGTGCTTTACGATGGGAACGGCGAGGTCCAGCCAACCTACTCCATCTCCGCCGGGCTCGACTACCCCGGCGTGGGCCCCGAGCACAGCCACCTCGCAGAAACGGGCCGGGCGTCCTACGTCTCCGCCACCGACGACGAGGCCGTGGACGCCTTTCTGCGGACATGCAGGCTGGAGGGGATCATCCCGGCCCTGGAAAGCTCCCACGCCCTCGCCCACGTCTACCGGTCGGCGGGGAGCATGCCGAAGGACAGCATCGTTCTGGCGAACCTGTCCGGCCGGGGAGACAAGGACATGGACACCATCCTGTCCCTCCTGCAGGAGAAGTGAGGGGCACCTCGGTACAGTCTTCGAAGGCAAAAGACGACCTTCACCCATATTTCCGCCGGGGATCCTGATCTCGACACCACCGGGAACCTGCTGAAGCTCCCCGGAACGGAGGGAGCGGACGGGATGGCAGGCAGCGCCCTCATCTCCCTCTTCGAGCCCTGCGGCACCGACAGAGGGCTGCTCCGGTCGAAGGCCGTCCCCTTCCTCCGCTCCATCAGAAAGGCTCTGGAATCCCCAGGGCAGGAAACGGCACGGTGTGAGCCGGGCTGGAAAACAGGAGTATAATTCGATCGTCGGGAGAAGCTTCTGCAGAACTCTTCCGGTTTTTCAGAACTCATTCTCCTGGGAGGAATAAACTTTGAAACGCTTATGCTGTCCGCTTTTCCTCGCGATGTTTCTTCTTTTCACCTCTGCGGCCGCAGCCGCAGACTTTACGGGAATATGGGCCTTTTCCGGTGAAGACGGGACGGAGTACTCCTTTGACCTGCTCCAGAACGGTTCAGTGCTCGAAGGAACTTTTTCCGCCTACGATTCCGGGCTGGATAAATACCGGGAAGCCGGCATTGAAGGATCAGCCGGGGGGAGCATCGCAACTGTTGCTGTGAGCGGAGGGACGGGAATTCTGACGATGGACGAAGAAGGCCTTTCGGTCAAATGGACGCTCACGAGCGTGGGAAAAGAAAAAATTCTGCCCCCGTCCGGCACCGTATTGCCCAAGGACTTCGCCGCCATCGGCTTCAGGCTCCTTTCCGGGGAGAAGCTCTTCGTTCTGGAAGATGGGGAGACGGAAAAGGAAATTCTGAAGCTCCTCGGCAGACCTGAGAAAAAATCGAAAGCCGAAGAGTGGGGCGCCGACGGCCTTATTCATCAGCAATGGTTTTACGGGAAAATGGGGATCGCCGTCGACTTCGTCAGGGAAGGAACGTCAGGAACCGGCAAGGCCGATTCGGTGACCCTTTCAGCGCCGTCCCGAAAAAAGACTAGCCGCGGCATAGGGATCGGGAGTCTGCAGAAAGAGGTACTGGAAGCCTACGGTGCGGAGTTCAACCGCGAAGAGAGCCTGCTGCCGGATACGATCATCGCCGGTTCGGTCTTCGGGGGACTCGTCTTCACCATGAAGGACGGACGCGTGGAATCAATCTTTATCGGAGCGGCGGCGGAGTAGGGATTGCGTTTCCGGACAGGAAATTCCGGGCTGAAAAAAGAACCGATGGCGGAAATACCGAAATAGGGTATAATACCTCCGGCTTTTCTTCCGGGGGACCCTTTTTCGGAACAAGGGCCGATTTTCGAACGGAAGGAGGAATAACTCATGGATTGGGGAAGAGTGCCTGCCGACACCATGGTGGTGGAGAGCAAGAACATCACCCTCAGGGACGTGGTCAATGCAGCGGCCAACGGCGTCGATACCGCCGGGGAGCTCATGGAGCACCTCGGACTCGAGGAAGGCGAAGCGGGAACGGAACACCTGCAGCCCATTCTTGACGTGTTTCTTCCGGCCATCGAACGCCTCCGGAGCGGAAGCTGCGGCGGCGGGTGAGCCGGCTGCTCCGGCAGCTGTTAGCTGCTGATCAAAGACAAAAAAGCCCGGAAGCACCCCCCAGAGGGACTTCCGGGCTTTTTTTGTCCCGTTCGCCCCCCTTGGGAAGCATGAACGAAGAACCTCCCCCGGGATCGCTTCCGGGCCCGTGCATTGGAAAATTCAAAAATACAGGGGTATAATCAACTCTATACGGAATGGGCAGCCGTTATCCTGAATGAAATGATCATACTTCCGACAAAGGGGGAGCTGTTTTCCCCGGCAGCTTCCGGACCCGGGGAAGTGTCAGGGCCTCCGAAAAAAGAAGGAGGGACTCGTTGTGAAACTTGACGTCCGGTACGGAGCAAACCCGAACGACTTCAGGCACTACGATACCGACCGGCTGCGGAATGACTTCCTCATCAGCCGCCTGTTCATTCCCGGGGAGGTCAGGATGGTCTACAGCCACATCGACCGCATCATCACCGGCGGAGCCTGCCCGACCATACCCCTGTCGCTGGAATGCGGCAGGGAGATCGGGACGGAATTCTTTCTCCAGCGGAGGGAGATGGGGATCATTAACGTGGGGGCCCCGGGCACGGTCGTCGCCGACGGAGAGCGCTTCCCCCTCAAGAGGCTGGACGGCCTCTACCTCGGCGCAGGAATCAGGAACCTCATCTTCGAGAGCGACAGCCATGACGACTATGCCCGCTTCTACTTCAGCAGCGCCCCCGCCCACACGTCCCACCCCAACTGCTACATTGACATCGAAAAGGCGAAAAAGGTCACAATGGGCGAGCCGGAAAAGGGCAACGTCCGCACCATCAACCAGTACATCCACCCGGAGGTGTGCAGCACATGCCAGCTCATGATGGGGCTCACCCGGCTCGAGAGCGGCAGCGTCTGGAACACCATGCCCTGCCACACCCACGACCGGAGGATGGAGGTGTACTTCTACTTCGATATCCCCGGAGACGGCGTGACCTTCCATATCTTCGGCCAGCCGGAGGAAACCCGCCACATCGTCGTGCGCAACGAGGAGGCCGTCATCAACCCGAGCTGGTCCATCCACAGCGCGGCCGGTACGTCCAGCTACAGCTTCATCTGGAGCATGGCGGGAGAGAACCAGGAGTTCACCGACATGGACCATGTTCCCATGTCGGCCATGAAGTAGCCGGCACAAGAAAGCCCGAAAGTCCCCTGGCAGGAGACTTCCGGGCTTCTTTTTTCCGGGTTTTTTTCCGGTTTACTTCACCCGCATGGAGTTCAGGATCACCGAGATGGAGCTGAAGGCCATGGCCCCCTCGGCGATGACGGGGTGGAGCAGGGCCGCCATGGCCAGGGGGATGGCCACCACGTTGTAGGCGAAGGCCCAGAAGAGGTTCTGCCGGATCACGGTGAAGGTCTTCCGGGAAATGGCCACGGCGTCGGCCAGCCGGGAGATGCCTCCTTTGACTATGACGATATCGGCGCTGTCGATGGCCAGGTCGGTGCCCGAGCCCACGGCCACGCCGATGTCTGCGCCCTTGAGGGCCGCGGCGTCGTTCATGCCGTCGCCGGTCATGAGGACCTTGCCCCCCCGGGCCTGGAGCTGGCGCACCAGGTCCAGCTTGCCGTCGGGCCGGACCCCGGCGTGCACTTCGCCGATCCCCACCCGGGCCGCCACCGCCCGGGCGGTCTTTTCGTTGTCCCCCGTGGCCATGACGCAGGTGATGCCCATGGCGGACAGGCGCTTCACGCCCTCCACCGCGTCCTCCCGGAGGGGGTCCTCCACGGCAATAAAGCCTGCGAGCACCCCTGCCCGCCGGACTTCCACCACGGTGCGGCCCAGGGAGAGATGTTCGTCGTACCGAGACGGGTTTCCGGGCTTCCCGACGAAGAATTCCACCCCGTCCACCGTTCCCCTGACGCCCTCCCCGGTGATTTCCTCCACGTCGGAGACGGGGCGGCGCTCGGGCGACGCTGAAGCGATGGCCTTCGCCAGGGGATGGTTGGAGAAGGCCTCCACGGATGCCGCCGCCGCCAGGTCGTCCGCCGAAAGGTCGGTCTCCGCCACGGAGGGGTTTCCCTCGGTGATGGTGCCGGTCTTGTCCAGAACCACCACGGACACGTCCCGGGCCGTCTGGATGGCCTCGGCGTTGCGGATGATAAGCCCCTTGCGGGACGCCGCCCCGGTGCCGGTGATGAGGGCCATGGGCGTGGCAAGCCCCAGGGCGCAGGGACAGGCGATGACGATGGTGGTGATGAAGGCGAAGACCGCCAGGGAGACGGGGTCCCGCACGGACGTCACCCAGGGGATCCACTGCCCGGCGCCGTCGAGGAAGGAGCCGAACCGCTCCGCACCCCGGTACCAGAAGAAGGCGCTCACCAGGGAGAGAACCGCCACGCCGGGAACGAAGTAGTTGGTCACCCGGTCGGCGAAGGCCTGGATGGGTACCTTGGCCCCCTGGGCTTCCTGGATGAGGGAGACCATCTTCGCCAGGAAGCTGTCCTCTCCCACCCGGGTGGTCCTCATGCGGAAGGGGCCGGTGAGGTTCAGCGACCCGCCGGTGACGTCGTCCCCGCTTCCCTTGGCCACGGGAAGGGATTCCCCCGTGATCATGGACTCGTCCACCGACGTGGCCCCCTCAGTTACAGCACCGTCGGCGGGAATGCGTTCCCCCGGCTTCACCAGGAGCACCATCTCCTCCTTCACGGCCTCGATGGGGATCATTATTTCCCGGCCGTCGGCCTCAAGCACCCGGGCCTCCCGGGCCTGGATGGACAGGAGGGAGCGTATCTCCTTGGACGCCTTGTCCCGGAGATGGGACTCGATGTACCGGCCGGTGAGGTGAAGAGCCATGATCATGGCTCCCACCGCCCCGAAGGAGGCCACGGGAAGGCCGAAATAGGCGAGTCCGCTCGTGGCCCATGCCGCTGTGGAACCCGCCACCACGAGAACGTCCATGTTGGCGTGGAAATGGGTGAGGGCGATCCACGCCCCCTTCAGGGAATCCCTCCCTGCCCAGAAGATAACCAGCGCGCCGCCCAGGAACTCCAGGGGGTGGTAGAAGGGAACATGGCGGCCCAGCATGTGGAGCACCATGAGGGCCATGAGAGGTGCCGTCACCAGCCACGACACGGCCACGTTCTTTTTTATCCTCCTGTACCGGGTCTTCTCCAGGTCCTCGGGGCGCTCGTCCGACACGGAATATCCGGCGTTCTTCACGGCGGTCTCGAGTATTTCCCGGGGAATGTCCCGTTCGGAGACCACGAAGGCCGTCTCTGTGGCCAGGTTCACCGCCGCGAACACCACGCCGTCCACCTTCTTCAGGGACCGCTCCACCATGCGGGAGCAGGTGGCGCAGGTCATCCCCGTGACGGTGAGGCTCGTCTTGAACTGCTGATCTTTCGTTTCGTTCATGGCAACCTCCGAAAAATGAAAAGCCCCTTTCCGCGAAGAAAAGGGGTCTGATGACCTTCGAACAGGCCCGTCTACTGCTTCAGAACGGCGTCATAGCCCGCTTCGTCGATGGCGGCCCGAACAGCCTCGCTGTCGGCGGCCTCGACGGTAACGGTCTTCGTCTCCAGCGCCACGTCGAAACCGGAAAACCCCGCTTCCTCGAGAGCCTTGGTGATTCTCATTTTGCAGTGGCCGCAGGACATGTCGGGAACGGAAAAAACAAATTGTGCCATGGTTTTGCCTCCTCGAAAAGAAATGTTCGATCTTCTAAACTTCCACGGCAAAATAATATACCATGATGGGTATTTTTTCCACTCCCGGAAATCCAATTCCTACAAAATCAGTAATCTATGCAGGAAAAAAGCGGGACGGAGAAATCAGGTTGTGAGGCGGCCGCTGTCCAGGCTCCAGACGGCAGGAAAAAGCCGTCCGGAGAACTCTGGATCGTGGCTGACCGCCACGATGGCCTCCGGACGGGAAAGCATCCACTCCTCGAACCGGCCCTGCCATTCGGGGTCGAAATCCCTGGTGGGCTCATCCAGCAGCAGGAGATCTCCCTCCCGGACGGAAAGGGAAGCCACCGCCACCATCCTCCGCTCGGCGGCGTTCAGGTCGAGGGGATGCTTCTCCTCCTTCCCGGAAAGCCCCGTGACCTCCAGGGCCTGCCGCATGCGCTCCATGCGCTCGTCCTGCGAGAGAGGCGAGTTCCTGAGGGAAAAGAGGACCTCCCCGGCAACGGTGGAGTGGAAGATCTGCCGTTCGGCGTCCTGGAAGAGAAAACCTATCCGGGCGGCCCGTTCTCCGGGAGCCATGGAGCCCACGGGCACGCCTCCCAGCAGCACCGCCCCCCTTTCGGGTTCGATGAGCCCCGCGCACAGGCGCATAAGGGTGGATTTTCCGGCGCCGTTCGGTCCCGTGAGGGCGGCCCGCTCTCCCGGGCGGAGGACGGCGTTCACCGACCGGAGGAGGGGAGAGGATTCACCCTTCCACCGGAAGGAGAGATTTTCAATTTCCAGCACCGGTTGGTCATCATTTATTCCGGAAGAAAGAGAAGGACCTGATGACTGACGCTTGACCGGAACAGGCGAGGAGCCGGGGAGAAGGCGGCCGTCCCGGAAATGCCCTGCCGGGGCGGACCACGATGAAGAGGCGTTCCCCGGCTTTTCGAGGACTACCAGGGCCGAGCCCGTTTCCATGGCCTGCCGGCGGAGAACGGAGGCGAGGGAGTGCCGGTCGGCGGGATGAATCCGGGAAAAAGCCTCGTCGAGCACCAGCAGCCGGGGGTTCATGGCCAGGGCGGAGGCGAGGGCCAGTTTCTGGGCTTCCCCGCCCGAAAGGCACGCCGGATTCCGGTCCCCGAGGTGGGCGATGCCCGCGAGATCAAGGGCCCGTTCCACCCGGGAACGGATTTCCGCCGGGGGGAGGGCAAGGTTCTCCGGACCGAAAGCCACCTCCTCCCGGACCGTGAAGGTGCATCCGGAGAGGGACAGGACGGGGTTCTGCTGCACGGCCTGCACGTCCGGCGACCAGGCGAGGCAGCTCCTCGATGTCACGTCTTCCCCGAGCACCCGGACCTCTCCGGCGATGGAGCCGCCCCTGTGCTCCGGCACGGCCCCGGAGAGCATGGAGGCTAGGGTGGATTTTCCGCTCCCGTTGCCCCCTTCAAGGAATGCGGTGTCTCCAGGCGAAACGGAAAACTCCGGAATCTCCAGGACGGGTTTTGTTTCTCCCGGGGCAAGAAAAGCGGCCTCCCTCACTGCGGCCATTGCCCCGTGGTATTTCGGAGGAGCCGGTTCGCTGGCAGGCCTGGGCCCCGTCTTCTCCTCCCCGGCGAGGGACGACCTGCGGGGAAAGAGTCCGAAGCCCTTCATGTCGAGAGCGGCGCTCCTGGCGGGCAGTTCGTTCAGCAGGCCGAGCACCAGGGGAAAGACCAGCGCCGTCAGGGAAGACGCCCGTTCAAAGAAGGTGCCGTGGACCGGGACCCCCCGGGAAAGCTGGGCCTCCCGCACCTGGGCGGCCCGGGCCCGTATCTGCCCGGCCAGCAGCAGGGGGCTGGCCAGGAGAAAGGCCCAGGAGGCAGGAAGCCTGCCCGCGAAGAGAGAACGGATCAGCACCGGAGGAGGAACGTATTCAAGCCAGAGCTGGCTCGCGGAGATCACGGAGAGAATGCGGAGCCACAGTCCCAAAGCCCACACGGCCCGGGACGGCTGGGCGGCCACCCCCAGAAAAAGCTGGAGGGCGCCGCCGTGGATCAGCCAGAAACCGAAGGCCAGGGGGAGCATGAAGAGGGCGACGGCCTTGGCACGGCGTCTCGCCCTCGGCCAGAGGAGGACCGCTCCCGCGGAGAGTCCCGCCATGACGGCGGCAAAGGGAAAGGCCGGGAGCCCCATGGAGCCCCCGACCCACACTGCCCAGAGGAGAAAGGACCTGAAGGGGCCTATTTTCCTCACGTCCGCTCAGGCCACGTTTTCGGCACCGGGGAAGAGGCTCCGGATCCGCCCGGGAAGCTGGCGCACCACGGCCTGGGCCACAAGGCAGGCCACGATCTTGTCCACAAGGTTGGTCCAGATCACCGTCAGGGCGACGGACTGGAGAAGCCTCTGCCCCACGGCGGTCAGGTAGGCCACGAAGAAATCCGCCCCCGACCCGGTCACGCCGCCGAACAGGTAGGTCCGTATGGGCGTGGCGACGAGAGTCACGAAAAGGGTGATCACCACTCCGGCAATCACGGCGCCCGCGAGGCTGCGGAACAGCCCCTTCCGGGCCGCCAGTCCTGCCACGAGACCGATGACCATGGCCACGGGAGCGAAGGCCGCCGCCACGGGCCCGGAAATGACGCCCCACAGCAGGTTGGTGACGAGCCCCGTGGCCATTCCGATCCACGGGCCCATGAGGAGGGCCGCCAGGACGGTGCCGATGGAATCGAGGAAGATGGGCAGCTTCAGGGTTGAGGCCGCCTGCCCGAGGCCGATGTTCAGCGCGATGCACAAGGCGATAAGTACCAGGGTTCTGTTTTTCATCCTTCATTCTCCTTTTTCGTTAGTGCGGCGGTGAACCGCCAGCTCCATATAGGTTGACGACGGGCAGTACTCCCTCGAGAACCGCAGCTCCGGGAGCTCCCCGAGGATGATCTCCATGGTGGTGCGCACGACGCACCCCTCGAGAACATGCCCGCCGACGACATTGCCTTCAGGGTCGGAGAGGGAAGCGTGGAGGTGCTCCCCTCCCTCTTCCGCCGTTCCCGAGAGGGAGACCGTTTCGAAACACCCTTCAAGGATCGTTCCGTCCGGTTTCCCGGCATACCGGAGGCAGGCCCTGGACAGGCTGCCCACGGCGGCCGCCACGAAACCTGCCCGTACGCCTTCGGACCTGACAGCCTTCCGGATCCCCTCAAGCAGATCCTCCCCCGGAAAGAGCCTGAAGGCAAAAAAACGGCCGGCGGACCCGGCGTTGTTCAAATCGGTCATAGGGTTCCCCTCCTTCGGTGTATTCCAAAATGCATCCCGTGCACCGGGAGGCCCGTCATGTAAAGAACCGCGCCATGATCTCACCTCCGGAATATACATTTTTTGGCATGGGAATTATAACAATAAAAGGAGAAATGGAAAAGGAGTCCGACAGCGTACCTTCCTCTTCCACAACCGCTCTTTTCGATTTTTCGGGCGATATTCACGGACTGTTCTGCGCTACCTTTTCCCTTACCGGCCTTCTTTTTCAGGCGAAAAAGACACCCGGCGTCAGTGAGAATCATTTTGCGGGAGTCTTGAGGCATGCACGCCGGAATTGAAAAATATCCTGCCGGGTATATACTGGGGAAAAGTCAGAAAAATAACATCGTCCCTTTCGGAAAAAAGGTGAGAAGGTGATTGGAAAAAAGTGTGACGGCTGTCTCCGAACCGGATTTTTTCACTCCACGGTGTACCCAGGCAAAAAAAATATTGAAGGAGGTTTTCATAGTGACATACAGCCCCCCCGCAGGAAGTTCCATGACGAACACCAGAATGCGTACGCCCGATAACGTCTCCCCTTTCTCCGGAATGTGCACTGTCTGCGCCGCAGACTGCATCGGGCCCTGCGAGATCGGATTGTCCGCAGTGAGGGGAACCGAGGCCATCTACCCCTACAGGACGAATATCAACCAGTTCGCCTCGGAAAAGAACTACCCCCTGGATTTTTCCCACTTCAACATCAACGGCCGGGTCTTCGGCGCCTTCGGAACGGATGAAAACGCCGAAAGCGCGGCCTGGGCAAAGGTAAAGCTCGATGCCGCCTTCGGGCTGAAAAACAAAGTGAACCTGACCGCCCCCATCGTCTTTCCCGCCATGGCAAAACTCAACTGGCAGGACTACTACGCGGGAGCAGCCCTGGCCGGCGTCGCCGTGGTGATAGGTGAAGACGTTATAGCGAAGGACGGGGATCTCGTCCTTGAAAACGGGCTCGTCCAGTCCTCTCCTTTAATGGAGGCAATGCTGTCGGCTTTCCGCAGACTCCACCGGGGATACGGCGACATCATCCTCCAGGCCAATTACGACGACGAAAGGCATAAATCCCTCGACTACGGAATCACCAGGCTGGGCGTAAAATCCGTGGAGCTGAAATTCGGCCAGGGCTCGAAGGGCATCCAGGGAATGAACCGCATTACGGATTTCGAGGAGGCCCTGAAGTTCAGGAAAAGAGGATATGTGGTCTATCCCGACCCCTCTGACCCCCTGGTGGCGGAAAACCATCGAAAGGGCATCGGTCAGGTCTTTGAGCGGCTGGGGCAGCTTCCTTTCTGGGACGAAGACTTTTTGGTGCAGAGGGTTGCGGAACTCAGAAAGCTGGGAGCGGAGAGGGTTTGCTTCAAAGTCGGTCCCTTCGATCCCCGGGATCTCCTCCGAATCCTCAAGGCCGCGTCACAAGCCGGCGTCGACATGGTCACCTTCGACGGCGGCGGGGGCGGCTCGGGCAGCAGCCCCGCCAAGATGATGAATGAATGGGGAATTCCTACCGTTTATATGGAGAGCCTGCTCTTTGACATGCTGAAGAAAATGGACGAGAAAAACTACCCTCTGCCCCAGGTCGTCATAGCGGGAGGTTTCGCCCTGGAAGACCAGATATACAAGGGGCTGGCCCTCGGTGCGCCCTATATCGGCCTCGTGGGCGTGGGCAGGGCTGCCATGGCTGCCGCCATGACGGGCAGCCAGATCGGCAAAATGATAGAAGAAGGGAACGTCCCCAAGAATCTCCAGGCCTTCGGCTCCACCCGGGATGAAATTTTCGAGGGCGTCCGGGAGCTGAAGGAGTTCTACGGGAACGATGTGAAGGACATATCCACGGGGGCGATCGGCGTGTACTCCTATCTCCGCAGAATTTCCGCGGGGCTGCGCCAGATGATGGGCCTGAACAGGAAATTTACCCTGAAGCATATCGGGAGAAACGATATCGTCCCCCTCACCGAGCTTGCCGCCAGGGTGACGGGCCTGAAGACCTACAAGGAGATCGCGGACGAGGAGATCGCAAAGCTGTAAATCATTCCCGACCCGCTCAAAGCGGCAGATCCGGTTTCACGGACAGAATAAAAAGCCGGAGCTGGAGTGATTTTCCAGCTCCGGCTTTTTTTCCCTTTATCCTCAGGGGAGGGGATCTTTTGCAGGTCCGAGCACCCGTGCCCGGCGAGCGTTCCGGACCGGGAAAGCAGCCGGCACCCTTTTACAGAGGGAGCATCAGCTCCCTCTTTATTTTTGCGGAAAAAAGTGCTATCTTTTTCGGGAGCAATTTGTCAGGAGTAATTTAAATATTCGCTATATAAATTCAGCTTTGTTTTCGGGAGTTTTTGATATGCGGTCAGAAATTTTACATTATGTATATTCCCGTTTCTTCTGGTGTCTTCTTTGAGCAGCCCGGCATTAAAACGGTTGTTTTCATTTTCAATAACATCCTTCACGGCAGGCCTTCTCCTGGCGATGGCTCTGCCTGCTTTTTCGGCAGCCGCCCCTTTCCGCATCCTCATCGTGAACAGCTACAGCTCGGACTGGATCTGGGTCCGGGAACAGACTGACGGCTTCAAAGCCGGTCTTGGCGGGGTGGACGCCGAATTCAGAACCGTGGACATGGATGTGAAAAACCAGACCGACGAGTCCGTGGGAGCGGCTGCGCAGAGAGCCCGTGAGCTTATCGAAGGCTGGGGACCTCACCTTGTCTTCGTCACTGATGATGCCGCACAGGCCGAGGTCACGGTCCATTTCGTCAATGGCCCCATCCCCTTCGTCTTCTCGGGAGTGAACAAGACTCCCGGAGATTTGGGCCTTTCCGGTGCGCCCAATGTCACCGGCGTCTTCGAAAGGGAACACTTCGCCGGTACCCTTCGGCTCCTCCGGGAAATCTGGCCCGGAGAAATACGCCGGATCGCAGTGGTCACCGACGATGATCCGACCTGGAAAGGTGTCCGGCAGCGCATCGGGGAATCCGTCGCCGCCTGTGAGGATCTCGGACTGGAATCGGTCGAATGGATTCAGCCCGAAAGCTTCGAGGAATTCAAGACTGTCATGAGCCGCCTCGAACAAACCGTTGACGCCGTAGGACTCCTTGGTATTTTTCGCTTTGCCGCGGACGGGGGAGGCTTCACCGACTACGAAACGGTGCTGCGCTGGGTGACGGAAAACAGCAGCCTGCCGGATTTCTCCTTCTGGGATACCAGGGTGGAGCGGGGTACCCTCTGCGCCCTCACCGTGAGCGGAACGGAGCAGGGACTTGCTGCCGGACGAATGGCCAGGAGGATTCTTCTCGAAAAAATCCCCCCTTCGGACATTCCCCCGGAAGCATCGTCAAAGGGACGGCCGATGATCTCCCTTGCCAGGGCAAAAAAACTCGGCATCAGGATCCGTTCCGGCCTGCTGCTCGGCTCGACGGTGCTGTCCGGTTTTTCCTGGGATCAATGATCAGCCTGACGCGCCGCGACTTTCTGAAAGGCGGCTGGAGTTTGCTCAGTACCCTGCGAATTCACAGGAGACTCAACCTTCTCTCCCTGATGTTCTCGGCCATGGTGGCCCTGTTCATCATCGCCGGGGGCGGAGCGATACATTACCGGCTCCACCAGGAACATGGGGCATCCCACGCAAGGCTCGCCGCGGCGGAACTGGCCGGCAAGGCCGGGCAGCTTCTGCGGATGGGACTCAGCCTAACTGATTTTCTGGCCTTTGACGAAGTCTGCGAAGGCACCACGGCGAACAACCCCCTGCTGCTGAGTGCGGCTGTTTATGACACGCAGTGCCGCCTGCTCTACGGAAGTGAGGCCGGGGACGGCGTTCCGCCGGAACTTCCATGCGGCGAGGTTATCCGCACCCTGCAGGAAGGGAAGGGCACAATGGAGCAAGTTGTCCTGCATGCCATCACGGGGACTGATAATACCCTCTTCGGTTTTGCAGCGGTGTCCGTCAACCGCGGGGCCATCCTCCGCAACACCCTTCGCTCCGTCTTCAGGCTTGCCGCGGCAGGAATATTGATGCTTGCCGGCGTCCTGATCATCCAGAATCGCCTGTTCCGCCGAATTGTGGAGGAGCCTCTCGCCGAACTGGTCAGGACGGCGGATTCCATAGGCAGCCTGTCGATGGCGCAGATTGCCTCGCTGAGGGCAAAAAAAGGCCCCGACGACATCGGCCGGGTATACGGAGCCCTTGAGCAGCTGCTCAGCCGAATCTTCGAGGCGAGGGCCGAACTGCTGAAGCAGAACGAAAACCTCGAGTCCGTGGTCAGGATGAGGACGGAGCAGCTGGAGGAGAGCAACGCTCTTCTCGCGAAAGACATCGAACGCCGGAAGGCCCTGGAGCGGGAACTCCGGTCCATGGCGAACAAAGATCCCCTGACGGGCCTGCTCAACAGGCGCTCTCTCGACATACGGCTGGACAGGCTCCTCTCCGAGGCCGGGATTCAGAAACAGGAGCTGGCCGTTCTCTATATCGACCTGGACTTTTTCAAGACCATCAATGACACGCTGGGGCATGAGACGGGGGACAGGCTCCTCGTTCTGGTCGCGGGCCGCCTGAGGGCGCAGGTGAGGAAATCCGACCCCGTGGCAAGGATAGGAGGAGACGAGTTCATCATAGTCCTTCCCGGCCTTCCCGCGGCTCCTTTCGCCTCCCGCCTGGCGGAAAAGATCATCCTTGCCCTGTCCGAAACATTCAACATTGACGGCAATGATTTGGGAATCAGTCCCTCCATAGGCATAAGCCTCTTCCCCGGGGACGGCCGTGACCCGAAATCCCTTCTGAAGAACGCCGACCTGGCAATGTACATGGCCAAGTCCCGGGGGAGAAACACCTACTGCTTCTTCTCTCCTGAGACATCGGGAGAAGAGGATCGCCGGCGCCCTGCAAAAAGAAACTGAGGCGGAAAGAATCTCCGCCTCAGTCTCTTAATTCTCACGCAGGGGGACGGTTATTTTTTCCCGCGGACAGGCTTGTGTGCAGCGGGGACCAGCCCCCGGCTCTCCGTTCCGTGGTCGAACCGGAAACGCTCTACCAGCTTCCGCAGTTCCACCGACAGTTTCGCAAGATCCTCGGAACCCTGAGCCACCCGCTCCGCCGATGCGGCCACTTCACCCATCTGGTCCCGGACAATGTCCGAAGACGCAGCCGCGGCGCTCACTCTGGACACTATGTTCTGAACCGCCCCGGCGATCTCCTCGCTCGACGCCGCCTGTTCCTGGGAAACCGCCGCAAGATCCTGGGTCGCCGATGAAATGAGCGACAGCGCCTCCATCATCTTCCCTATAGTCTCCCGGGTCCCCTCGGCGAGTCCCGCCGAGGTATGAGAGTTCTTCGCGCTCTTTTCAGACGTTGCAACCACTCTGTCCAGATCCTTGGTGATGACTCCCGCAAGCTCCGCGATCTTCTTCGCCGCCTCGTTGCTCTCCTCGGCGAGCTTCCGCACTTCCTCCGCCACCACGGCGAAACCTCTCCCGGCCTCACCTGCCCGGGCCGCCTCGATGGCGGCGTTCAGGGCCAGAAGGTTGGTCTGGTCGGCGATGCCCCCGATCTGGGACACGAAGCTCTGGATCTCCCGGGCACGGTCGCCGAGGCTCTTCACTTCCTTCGCCGCCTGCTCCGATTCGGAGGCCACTCCGGTCACGCTCGACACCACCTGGTTGACGGCCTTCATTCCCTCTTCCCCCGCCATGCGGGCGTGTTCCACTTCCGAAGCCATCTCGGTGCTCTTCTGGGCAGAGGACTGGGCGCCGCTGGCCACTTCCTCCACGGAGGCATTGATCTCTTCACTGGCGGCAGCAAGGCTGTCCATCTGGGAGGAGACGTCGTCAACCCCTGCCCTGGATTCCTCCACCCCGGCGTTGGACTCCTCGGCGATGGCCGAAAAGTCCTCGGCGTTGTTCCCGAGGCGGTCTGCCGCTGCGGCGATGGATTTCATGGAGTCCCGAAGCGTTTCTGCCATCTCCTCGAGAGACGCCCCCATGCGGCCGATTTCGTCCTTTGTTTTCGCCTCGAAGGCAACCGTGAGGTCGCCGCCGGCGAATTTCTGGACCCCTGCCCGGAGGCGGTTGAGGGGCCCTGCGATCCGGGAGGCTATGAAGAGGCCTAAAAGTACGGCAAGGATAACAGCGCCGATGGAGATCCAGAGGATGAGGCGAAGGGCCAGCTGGGCTTGCCGCTGATTCTCCCTGAAGACCTCCTCCGCGTTCTTTCTGTTGAACTCCCCCAGGGCCCGCATCTCCGCCTGGTACTTGGCGAAGACCGGAAGGGCCTGGGTTTTGAAGAGTTCGTAGGCTTCAGCGTTTTTGTTCGCTACTGCCAGTTCCGTGGCTTTTGCGAGAAGAGGGCGGTATTGCATCAGAAACTCCTTCGCCTTCGGAAGGTGTTCTTTTTCAAAATCCGTGAGGTTGGTTTTTTCGTAGGCAGCGATATTGCTGTCCACCGTGTCCCTGCGCCTCTGATTGTCGGCGAGCAGTGCCTGGTTCTCCTTTTCGTCGGTGGTGAGCATGAGGGCGTAGAGGTTCGCCTGGATGGCCCTGCCGTGGACGAGGCTGTCGTAGACCAGGGCGATGGGGACGAGGGAGTCAGCGTAGAGTACCCCCATATCCTCCACCGCCTCTTTCTCGGAAACGTACCCTATGTACCCTACCGAACCGAGAAGCACCGCCATCACCGCCACCAGCGCCAGGATTTTGCTCCTGGTGTTCATGTTTCCGAAACTGCCCATCTCTTTCGTCCTCCTTTTGATGCTGCAAGGGAAATCGATTCCATTCTTTCGCTCTCCGGGACCTTTGGGGAGACCCCTTCAGAGTGGTGAAACCAAACAAACAGGAAAATTATTATAACCTTTCGGCAAGTCTTCGGCAATTACGGAAAAGGTGAGGCTGTAAAATCCTGCTCATTTTCCCTGAGGCGGACCGAAATTTTCCGGGGAAAATAATAAAAGCAGGAAAAAGGCGCAAAGCCTTTTCCCTGCTTGTTTGTTTCTTCGGGGCCGTTTAGCCGAGGATTGCCTTCAGGTCCTGCTCCACCGTGGTGACGGGCTGGAGGTTGAACTTCTCCTGGAGGACCTTGAAGACGGGTTCCTTCACGAAGGCGGGAAGGGTGGGTCCGATCCTCATGTTTTTCACTCCCAGGTACAGGAGGGAGAGGAGGATGCAGACGGCCTTCTGCTCGTACCAGGACAGGATCAGGGACAGGGGCAGTCCGTTGATGTCCGTCTTGAAGGCGTCGGCGAGGGCGAGGGCGATGCGCACCGCAGAGTAGGCGTCGTTGCACTGGCCGGCGTCAAGGAGCCTGGGAATGCCGTCGATGTCGCCGAACTCGAGTTTGTTGAACCGGTACTTGCCGCAGGCCAGGGTGAGGATCACGCAGTCGTCCGGCACGGAAGTGGCGAAGTCGGTGTAGTAGCTCCGTCCCGGCTTGGCGCCGTCGCAGCCGCCGATGAGGAAGAAGTGGCGGAGCTTTCCGGCCTTCACGAGGTCGATGACCTTGCCGGCCACGGACATGACGGTGTTCCGGGCAAAACCCACGTTGATGAAGTGGGGTTCCTCATCCTCGTCGAAGCCGGGGGCGGCGAGGGCGGCCTCGATCACGGGGGAGAAGTCCTTGCCGTCACCGATGTGGGTGGCGCCCGGCCAGGCCACGAGCCCGGTGGTGAAGATGCGGGCAAGGTAGGAATCCTTGGGCTTCTGGATGCAGTTGGTGGTCATGAGGATGGCGCCGGGGAACTTTTCGAACTCCTCCCGCTGGTTCTGCCATGCGCTGCCGTAGTTCCCCACGAGGTGTTTGTACTTCTTCAGCCCGGGATAGGCGAGGCAGGGAAGCATTTCACCGTGGGTGTAGATGTTGATGCCCTTTCCTTCCGTCTGCTGGAGGAGGAGATCGAGGTCCTTGAGGTCATGGCCGGAGACGAGGATGGCCTTGCCCTTCACGCCGGTGACCCGGGCCTTCGTGGGTTCCGGATGGCCGTACACGCCGGTGTTGGCCGCATCGAGGAGCTCCATGACGGAGATGTTCCACTTGCCCGCATCCATGGCCTGGCCCACGAGGCCGTCAACGGTGAAGGACTCGCCGGCGAGAAAGTCCATCTTCTCGTGGATGAATCCGTAGAGCTCGTCCTTTTCGTAGCCGAGGACCTTGGCATGGTCCATGTAGGCAGCGCTGCCCTTGAGGCCGAGCAGAACAAGGTCCCGCAGCCCCTGGACCACTTCTCCGTGCACCTCGCTGCCCGCCTCGGGGTTGACCTTCTCCCCGGCGTTGATCATCTCGCTCCTGGAGGAGGGCACGGGGAAGACCGCCGGGCCGCCGAGGGTCTCGGGGGTCTTCCCGGCTTTCCTGCAGGCATCCTCGTAGAGTTTCTTCGCCGCCTCGCGGACTTCTCCTGCCTTCCGGATCATGGCTTCCATGCGGGCTTCGTCGAAGTTCACGTTGGTGATGGTGGTGAAGAGGGCTTCCACGACGAAGACGTCCACGTTCCTGTCCACAGCGCCGAGCTGCCTTGCCCGGTGGGCGTACATGGAAACTCCCTTGGCGAGATAAATCAGAAGATCCTGAAGGTCCGCCACCTCCGGGCTCTTGCCGCAGACTCCGAACGCGGTGCATCCGGTTCCCTTTGCCGTCTGTTCACACTGGTAACAAAACATGGCTCGCATCTCCTCCTTGGTATTGTTTACTTCTTCACGGAGAACCTGATGGTCTCCCTGTCCGTAATTTCTCCGCCCACTCCGATGGTGACGATTTTCAGCGAGACGTTATGTTCGGCCGCCCCGCAGGCCGCCTCGAGAATCCTGGTCATGCCGCCGCAGCACGGGACTTCCATGCGGACCACGGTGACGGAACTGATTTCATTGTAGGAGATCAGCCTGGTGAGCTTCTCCACGTAGGCCTGGGCGTCGTCGAGCTTGGGGCAGCCTATGAGGCAGACCGTGTTCTCTCCGGCGAGAAAAGTCCGGTGGAAATCGGCGAAGGCGAAAGGGGTGCAGTCCGCGGCGATCACGAGGTCCGCCTTCCTGAGATAGGGAGCCGTCTCCGGCACCAGCCGGATCTGGACGGGCCAGTTGGCAAGGGCGGATTTCAGGGCTGCGGGAGCGGGGGACGCCTGGGAAGCCGCGCAGGGCTCCGGTTCCTTTTTCCGGAGATCCCGGGCCATGGACCCGGGGCAGCCGCAGGGGAGCGGCCCGGCCGCGGCCTTCGCCGCCATGTGCTTCTTCACCGCTTCCTCGTCGTAGGGGTCGGCCTCTCTCTCCTCGAAGGTGATGGCGCCCACGGGGCATTCGCCGATGCAGTCGCCGAGACCGTCGCAGTAGGTTTCGCTGACCAGCTTCGCCTTGCCGCCAATGATCCGGATGGCTCCCTCGTGGCAGGCTTCGGCGCAGATGCCGCAGCCGTCGCACTTGTCCTCGTCGATAGTTATGATTCTCCGCATTACCTTGGTCATCGGGTTTCTCCTCTCTGTAGATCCTTCAGGGTGGTATTTTTCAGGTACTCCACGAATTCGTCCGTCATTTTCCCGAGCAGTGAACCGAAAATGCAGCCGCCGAAGGGGCATCTCTCGCTGTGGAGCAGGCAGTAGTCGTGTTTAGGAACGCCTTCGATGGCGGTGTAGATGTGGAAAAGGGAGGTCTCTCCGGGATCACGGGCAAGCTGAAATCCGCCTCCCGGCCCCCGGACGGAGGTCACCAGCCCTTCCTTCACCAGTTTCTGGAAGACCTTGGCCAGGTGGGCCTCGGAGACGTTCACGGCTTCCGCCATTTCCTTCGCGCTCATCCGCTTTCCGGAAGCGAGAAGACCCATTCCGTGAAAGGCCAGGGATACCGCTTCCGACACAGCAACCACTCCGCTCATGTTCAGGGCCCCTTTCTTAATTCAGGCATTATAGCACCTTAATTCCGAAATATGTCAAGGGGCAGCGAAAAAAAAATGTAAAAAAAGAGAGCGGCCGCAAAGCCGCTCTCCCGATGTTTTCACGCTCTTTTGTAGTCCTGGCGGATGGGATGGAACACGTCGATCACGAAACTCTCCGTCACTGCGTGCACCGCGTGGGGCTCCCCCGGCGCGAGAACCAGGACACATCCTTCGTCGAGGAGAATCTTCTCTCCCCTGACGGAGATCTCCACCTTTCCGGATACCACGTTCACCACCTGTTCGTGGGAGTGGTCATGAAGGGGGAAAACCGCTCCCGCATCCATGTCCCAGTAGGCCACCGTCATGTTCTCCGAGTGGACGAACCTGGCCCTGAGGCCGGGAAGAACGTTTTCCTTTTCCAGCCGGTTCATGTCGACGAGTTTCAAGGAAAATCCCTCCCCTGTTAAATTGTTGGAATATATTATATCACCCGGGAGGAAATACAGGTACCTGAAAATCTATTTTCTCCACGTCCCGGGAAAGAACAGGAGAACCATGGTGTAGAGTTCAAGTCTTCCCATAAGCATGAGGAGAGAGAGAACCCATTTCCCTGCCGCCGGGATGTGGTAAAAATTCTCGGTGGGACCGACCGTTCCGAACCCGGGACCCGTGTTCCCGATGGATGCCGCAGCGCTGCTCACGGCCGTGACGAAATCCACGCCCAGGGCTCCCATGAACAGGGCTCCTCCCAGGAAGACCAGCAGGTAGATGATAAAAAAGGCGGTCACCGAGGCTACCGCGTCCTGCCCCACGGTTTTTCCCCGGATTTTTATCCGGAACATCCCCCTGGGGTGGAGAGACATGACAAGACCTGATTTTACGTGCCGGGCGAGGGCGAGAATCCGGAGGCTCTTGATGCCTCCGGCGGTGGAACCGGTGCATCCTCCCGCGAACATGAGGAGGATGAACAGAAAATGGACCGATACCGGCCAGAGCTCGTAATCGGCAGTACAAAAACCCGTGGAGGTGATGATGCTGATCACCTGGAAGGCGCTGTAGCGGAGGGCCTCCTCGACGGAACCGTAATATCCCCTGAGCAGAAGCACCGCAGCGGTGAAGAGAATGCTGAAAAGGACGATGAAGGCGTAGAGCCGATATTCCTCGTCGTCGCGGTACGCCCCGGGCTGCCTGAGAATAAAACGGTAGTGGAGGACGAAATTCACCCCTGAAAAAAACATGAAAAAGGTGGTCACCCATTCGATGTAGGGTGAATTGTAATGGCCGATGCTTTTGTTCAGCGGAGAAAGGCCCCCGGTGGCGATGGTGCTGAAGGAGTGGGTGAGAGCTTCGAAGAGGCTCACCCCTCCAAGAAGGAGGAGGAGCGTCTGCGCCGCCGTCAGGCCGAAATAGATGCCCCACAGCCTGATGGCCATCTGGTGGAGCCTCGGCGTCATTTTTTCAAGACCGAAGCCCGGAACTTCCGCCTTGAAGAGATGGACCCCTCCCACGCCGATAAAGGGCAGTATGGCGAGGCTGAGGACGATGATCCCCATGCCTCCGATCCAGTGGGTCAGTCCCCTCCAGAAGAGGAGGCTTTTCGGATGGATCTCTATGTCTGTCAGGATCGAGGCCCCGGTGGTGGTAAACCCGGACATGGCCTCGAAAAAAGCGTCGGTGAAGGTGGGGGTCATTCCATAGATATAGTAGGGGAGAGCCCCGATAAAAGACGCGCACACCCAGGAAAGGGAGACCACGGCGAAGGCGTCGCGGATCCCGACGCTTTTGTAATTGGTATGGTGCCTTCCCGCGGCAAAGAGAAGGCCTGAAAAGGTAAGGCCGAGAACCATGGAGTAGACAAGGCTCCTGACCTCGCCGCTCCCGTCGAAATGAGCCCACAGGATGGGCCATATCATGAAGACTGAGACGATCCCTGTGATGAAGGACAGAAATTTGGCCACCAGGAATCCGTTCATGCTTTACCGGCACCCCCCCGGACATTGTTCATCATGACGCTATTTTCTCCACGTCTCCGGAAGAAAGAGAAGGATTACCGTGTAGAGTTCCAGGCGTCCGGTGATCATCAGGAAAGAAAAGACCCATTTGCCTGCTGCGGGAACGGCGCCGTAGTTGTCCATGGGGCCCAGGGACCCTAGGCCCGGACCCACGTTGCCCAGTGAAGCGGCCACTCCCGAGATGGCTGAAAGCAGGTCCATGCCGAGAGATGCGATGAAAAAAACCCCGGCGATAAAAATGGTCACGTAGAGTATCAGAAAGGAGGTCACCGATGACTGGATACTGTCGTCGATCGCTTTTCCTCCCACTTTTACCGACACCACGGCGCTGGGGTGGAGAACCCGCTTCAGTTCCGCCCGGGTGTGCCTCCCGAGGACCAGGAGCCGGAGGATCTTCATGCCCCCTCCCGTGGATCCGGCGCATGCCCCGGCAAACATGAGGAGCAGAAGGACAATCTGGACGAAAACGGGCCAGAGCTCAAAGTCAGCGGTAGCGAACCCGGTAGTGGTGATGATGCTCACCACCTGGAAGGCGCTGTACCGGACGGCTTCGGTTATGGAGTCGTAATGCCCCCCGAATAGCAGAACCGCTGAAATGACGGCGGTGCAGCCCAGGACGATCCAGAGGTAGAGCCTGAACTCCTCGTCCCTGGCTAAGGGGCGGAAATCCCTTCGGAGCATGCGGTAATGAAGGACAAAATTTACCCCGGAAAGAAACATGAAAATGGTGATGACCCATTCGAAGTAGGCGGAGCCATACTGCCCCACGCTCCTGTTGAGCGGGGAAAAGCCTCCCGTGGCCACGGTGCCGAAGGTGTGGGTCAGCGCCTCGAAAAGGTTCATCCCCCCCAGAAGGAGAAGCGCCGTTTCCGCCGCGGTGAGAAAGGCATACACGCCCCAGAGGTACAGGGCTGTCTGCTGTATCCGGGGAGTGATTTTTTCCGGTATGGGACCCGGCACTTCCGCCTTGAACAGTTCCATCCCCCCCACCCCGAGGAAGGGGAGAATCGCCAGGCTGAGGACGATGATACCCATGCCTCCGAGCCAGTGGGTCAGGCTTCTCCAGAAAAGGATTCCCCGGGGAACGGCCTCGATGTCGGAGAGGACCGACGCTCCGGTGGTGGTGAAGCCCGAGGATGATTCGAAGAAAGCGTCGGTAAAGGTAGGAACGGTTCCGCTGAGATAAAAGGGGAGGGCTCCGATAAAGGACGCCAGGATCCAGATGAGGGCGACGACGAGAAAGCTGTCCTTTATGCCGAGGTCGTAACTGCCGGCCTTCTTTCCTGCAAGAAAGAAGGCTCCTGAAACCAGAAGTCCGGCGGCAATGGACAGCAGAAAGGCTTTTCCGTCGGCGCTCCCGTCCCATGCGACCCACCCCAGGGGGAGAATCATCGAGAGAGATACTATGGCCGAGAGAAGGGAAAGAACCCTGAAAACGACGGGAAAATGCACGGTCAGATCACTCCAAGGGATTCCATCGCCTCGGACATGAGGTCCGACGTGGCAAAGACGATGACTTTGTCTCCCTTCTGAAGTACCGTGGCCCCCACGGGTACGAACGTGTCTCCCTTCCTCACGATGAGGGCGATGAGAATTCCCTTTGGGAGGCCCAGACTCATGATGGTCCGACCGACCGCGGGGCTCCGCTCGGGAATGACCACTTCAAGCATCTCGGCGTCGATTTTCTCGATGATGGAAAGCACGCCGGAACCGGTGGGGTAGCGGGCGTACCGGAGGATCACCGATGCCAGGGCGCTGTTGGGGTTCACGATGGAATCCACGGACATGTAGTTGTCCAGCTTCATATAGATCTTGTGGCGCACCACGGCGATGGTTTTCCGAGCGCCGAGGGCCTTGCCGATCACCGAGAAGAGGAGGTTCGTCTCGTCGCTCTCCGTGGCGCACACCAGGCCGTCGGCCTCCTCGATGCCTTCCTGGCGGAGCAGGTTCTCGTCAGCCCCGTCGCCGCACAGCACCAGGGTCCGCTTCAGTTCGCCGGCCAGGCGTTCGCATTTCTCCCTGTTATGGTCGATGAGGCGGATGTCCAGGTTGCGGAACTGGTTTTCCAGCTTCCAGGCCACCTGGAAGCCAAGCTTTCCGCCGCCGATGATGATGACCTTCTTCAGGGGCCGGCTCTTCTTCTTCTGGTAGATTTCTTCCATCTTCCAGGCCTGTTCCCTGGAGGTGACGATATAGCAGAGGTCTCCTGCCTCGATCCTCATGTCGCCGTAGGGTATGTAGCCGGTGCCGTTCCGCTCGATGTAGACGATGATGGCGACGAAATGGGGGTAGAGGGTCCGGAGTTCCTTCAGAGCCACCCCCACGAGAGCGGAATCCGAGGCCACCCGGAAGGCATATATGCCTGAACGGCCGTCGAGAAGCTCTGCCGTGTGGACGGCGGAGCTGACGAACAGCAGCTCCAGGATCTCCCTCGCCACGGACCGCTCGGGAGAATTCATCACGTCAATTCCCAGGTCCTTCGCCCAGGTGGGGCTGTCGGTGAACTCGAGCCCCCTGGCCCGGGAGATGACCCGCTTCACCCCGGCGCGCTTGGCGATCCAGCAGGCGAGGATGTTCACTTCGTCATGATCGGTGCAGGCCACGAGGATGTCCACATCGCACCCGGGAACGATTCCGGCCTCCTCGAGAACCTGGGGCCTGGCTCCATTTCCCTTGACGGTGATCACGTCCAGTTCATTGTCGACCCTGGCCGCCCGTTCCTCGTCCTCCTCCACCACGGTGACGTCGTGCCCTTCTTCGGAAAGGGTCTCCGCCACGCTGTAGCCCACTTCTCCTCCGCCAACGACGACAATCTTCACTCTTTCATTCCCTCCGCCGGCCCCTTCGTTCCGGGCCCATTGATAGCGCCGATACCATACCCCATCCGGAGAAAAAACGCCATCCCCTTCCGGGTATACATGACCGGGAACTGCCCCGTCAGCCTTGCCTTTCCCCGCTGCCGGAAGCGAGCCTGTCCACCGCGGCGAGGAGAGCGTCCCGTGACACCGGCTTCGTGATGCAGTCGTCCATGCCCGCCGCAAGGCAGAGTTCCCTGTCCTCACCCAGGGCATAGGCGGTGAGGGCGGCCACCGGGAGACGGGCTCCCGAATCCTGTTCCATGGCCCGGATGCGCTTCACCGCTTCCAGCCCGTCCATGCCCGGCATCTGGACATCCATGAGGACCAGGTCGAAGGGGCCGTCTCCGGACAGGACGTCAAGGGCCTCCTGCCCCGACGACGCCCGGACCACGGTGTGCCCTGCCGACGTCAGGACCTTTTCTGCGAAGATGGCGTTCACGGGATTGTCCTCCGCAAGGAGAATTCTTCTGCCTTCCTTTTCGGGCATGCCTGCCGGAGCGCCTGCTTTCTGCTTCTCCCCGGGGACTGCGGCGCCGGATGTTCCACTTTCCGCCCCCTCCGGCATGGTGCTTTCAGCCGGTTCGAGGGGGATGGTGAAATGGAAAATGCTTCCCTGTCCTTCCCTGCTTTCGGCCCAGATGCGCCCCCCCATGGCGGTCACCAGCTCCCTGGAGATGGCGAGTCCGAGCCCCGTCCCCTCGAACTGCTTCGATCGTGACTGGTCGAGCTGGGAGAAAAACTGGAAGAGTTTTTCCTTCTGGTTTTCCCGTATTCCTATACCCGTATCCGCCACGGAAAAAAGGACCGTCCCCGTCCGCCCCGGTTCTTCAGGGCGCACGTCCACGGAGACACCGCCCCGGGACGTGAACTTCAGGGCGTTGCTGCAGAGATTCAGGAGCACCTGGCTCAGCCTGAGGGAATCGCCGAGAAACCTGTCGCCCAGGGAGGGATCCACGTCCGCTGTGAAGAACAGCCCCTTCTGCACCGCCGGGAGGAACAGGGGCTTCACCACCTGGTCCACCGTCTTCCGGAGGGAAAAGGGCTCCCTGGCCAGGCTCAGCTTTCCGGCCTCGATGCGGGAGAGGTCCAGTATGTCGTTCAGCAGGGTCATGAGCTTTTTTCCCGAGGCGTCCACCATCTCAAGAAGTTCCCTCTGCTCCTGGGAGAGGGCCGTTTCCAGCACCAGGGAGGTCATGCCGAGAATGGCGTTCATGGGTGTCCGGATCTCGTGGCTCATGTTCGCCAGGAAGGCGCTCTTCGCCCGGTTGGCCTCCTCGGCTCCGGCCAGGGCGTCCCGAAGCTTTTCCTCCATGGCCGTCCGCTCCGACAGGTCGGTGAAGAAGGAGAAGGCTCCCATGGCCTTTCCGGAGCCGTCCCGGAGGGTCGTGGCGCTCACCTGGACCGGAAGGGGAGAGCCGTCCTTCCGCCTGAGCCGGATAGGGTAATTCCTGTGATCAGTCGTGAGGATTTTTCCCCGGGCCTCCTCCCACAGGGGAAGGTCGTCGGGATAGACGATGGTGCCGGGACTTTTCCCGAGAATGTCCTCCGGTGCAAGGCCAAGCATGGCGCAGAAAGCGTCGTTCACCGATTCCGTCACGGAGAGGTCGTGGAGCAGAAAACCCTGGGAGGTGGTGCTGATCACCGCCCTGTACCTCGCCTCGGTCTTCGAGAGGCGGGAAGCCAGGTCCCTCACGGAGGTGATGTCATAGCTCACGCCGTTCACCCGGAGAGCCCCGCCGTCGTGACCGAGAACAAGGGAGGCCCTGGAGAAAAGCCACCGGAACGTTCCGTCGGCCCGCCGCACCCGGTATTCCCCGGAGGCTCTCCCTTCCCTCAGGATGGAGTCGAGGAAAGACCGTATTCCGGGCCGGTCTTCGTCGCAGAGGAACGCCTCGGGCGGAATGCCCTCCCGGGGCAGTTTCTCCGGTGCGAAGCCGAGGATTTCCCCGCTGGCGCCGGAAACCTGCACCAGGCGGGAGGAGCGCAGGTCCCAGGACCACATCACCAGGGGCAGGATGGCCAGAAGATCCTCGAGATGCTGCCTGTTCTGCTCCCTCTCGGTGACGTTCCTGGCGCACAGGAGACAGGCGGTCCGGTTTCCTTCCCCGTCCAGGATGGGAATGGTCTCCACCTCGTAATGAAAAATTTCGCCGGTACAGGATGAGACCGCTAAATTCTCCCGTTTCCTTCCCTCGCCGGGAGAAAAGGAGAACATGGAGGAGAGCGTCCTGGCCACGGGCGGAGAAACAAGCTCGAGAAAGGGAACCCCCTCCGCGGGGCGGGCTCCGAAAAGCCGCATCAGGTCCTTCTCTGCCTCCAGGTTGAAGGAGAGGATGCGGAGATCCCCGTCGAGCAGGACGAAGCTCTGGAGGGAGTTGTTGAGCATGGCGAGAAGATTGGACTGGGTCGTCCTGAGGGCTTCTTCGGTGCGGAGAAGGTCGGTGAGAGGCAGCACAAGGGCACGAACGGCCGCGACATTCCCCGATGGTGTCCTTATGGGTGTGTACACCACCTGGAACCATTCGCCGGACGCCCGGGGCCTTTTCCTTGCCACGTACCGCTCCGCCCCGCCCTCCGTAACCTCCCGGACGCCGCACTCCCCGCAGGGTTCCTCCTCACCGAAAAACAGCCTGTGGCAGGGCAGGCCTTCCGCCGCGCCGAAGGCTTCCCGGAAAAAAGAGTTCGTCCACAGCACCTTCAGGTCTGGAGCAACCACCGCCGCCCCCACCCGGGCATCCGAGAGAAAGCTGTCCACGCTCCCCTCGTCGAACACGGAAATCCCTTCCCTTGTTTCGAGGCTGCGAAGCGCCTCAAGCCGTTCTTCCATGGCCCTACCTCCCCGGAATGCCGGTTCCATGCCGTTCATTGTACTCTATGCCGGACGGAAGGGAAAAGCGGCGACTCATGAATAAAAGCGCCTTCCCTTCCGGGAAGGCGCCTTTTCGTGCGGTCCAGGCAGAGAGTGTCCGAAGCCGTCAGGGCTTGATCAGCTCGGGCTCGGTGACCACGCCGAAGTGACGGAAGAGCCCTTCTTTTACCACCTGCACCTGGACGGGCTTGACCACTTCGCCGATCTCGTCGAAGCCGCCGATGATGCCGGTGAGGCCGTTGTAGTCCTTCACGGCGGCGATGGCGTCCCGGACCTTTTTGCCGTCGGTGCTTCCCGCCGTCTTCATGCCGTCCATGATGATCATGAAGGCGTCATAGGCGGAGGCGCCCACCATGTCGGGCTCGAACTTGTGGCGGTTACGGAATTCCGCCAGGAAGCCCTGCACCACGGGGCGGGGGTCGTCCCGGTCGAAGTTGGTGACGATGTAGAAGCCTTCAGCGGCGTCGCCGGCGATCTCCATGAGCTTCGGGGAGTCGGCGCCCTCCTCGCCGAGGATCTTGGACTGGATGCCCAGTTCCCTGGCCTGGCGAAGGAGCGGGCCCGTCTGGAAGTAGTAGCCGCTGGCGAAGATCACGTCGGGGTTGAGCTCCTTGATCTTGGAGAGATAGGGCTTGTAGTCCTTCTCGGAGAAGGGATAGGCCTGTTCGCTGACGATCCTGAGATCGGGGGCGAACTTGGAGACATACTCCTTGAAGCCTTCCACGAGGGTCCGGCCGAAGTCGTTGTCGCTGGTCAGAAGGGCCACCGTCTTCCCGCCGAGGAGCTTGTGGGCGGTGTATCCGGCCGCCTTTCCCTCCACCATGCCCAGGAAGCCGTTCCGGAAGCAGAAGTCTCCGGCCCGGGTCACGTCGGGGTGAATGGCGTAGGCCGCCACGAGGGGAATTTCCTCCTCCTGGAAGATGGGGGCCACGGCCCGGGTGGGAAGGCTGTAGGAGCCCGCCACGAAGGCCGCTATTTTATCCTGCTCGATGAGCTTGTGGGCCAGGGCGACCGCTTCCTTGGCGTCGGCCCTGTCGTCGTAGTACACCAGTTCCACCTGTTTGCCCAGGACGCCTCCCGCCGCGTTGACCTGGTCAAGGGCGATCTGGACCGAATAGAGGGCGCTCGTGCCGTCGGCCGCCGCCGGGCCGGTCAGGGGAACGAGCAGGCCGATCTTCACCGTGTCCGCGGCAAAGCCCGCGGACGAGACAAGGAGCACCGCGCACAAAGCCAGTACTGCCGTTTTCAGAATACGCATTTTTCCACCTCCGTAAATTTGAGTGTGCCGTTCTATTCTCCCGGGACAGGCCATCCTGTCCCGTACAGCCGATTTTCGCTACAGGCCGAGGTAGGCCTCCCGGACCCTGGGATTTTCGAGAAGCTCTCCCGAGGGACCTTCGAGGACGATCCTGCCCGTCTCCAGGACATAGGACCTCGAGGAAATGCCCAGGGATGCCAGGGCGTTCTGCTCCACCAGCAGGATGGTCAGGCCGTGGTCCCGGTTGAGCATGGAAAGCACCTCGAAAACCTTGTCCACCAGCATGGGCATGAGCCCCATGGAGACTTCGTCCACCAGCAGCAGCTTTGGGTCGGCGATGAGGGCCCTGGAGATGGCCAGCATCTGCTGCTCCCCTCCCGAAAGGGTGGAGGCGAGCTGGGATTTCCGCTCCTCCAGCACGGGGAAGAGGGAGTAGATCCAGGCGAGCTTGCCGGCGAGATCGATGGTGCGTCTCATGCCGAAGCACCCGGTGAGGAGGTTTTCGTACACGGAGAGCCTCGGAAAGACCCGGGCCCGCTCCGGCACGATGCGGATGCCGCTCCGGGCGCGCTCGTGGACCGGCAGAGAGGTGACGTCCTTCCCCTGGAAGGTCACCGAGCCGCCCCTGGCGGGAACGATCCCCATGAGGCAGTTCAGCAGGGAGCTTTTCCCGGCGCCGTTGGCGCCGATGACGGAGACGAGCTCCCCCTCCGCCACGGACAGGGAGATGCCCTCCAGGGCGTGGATGTCCCCGTAGTAAACCTGGAGATCCCGCAGTTCAAGAAGCATGGGAGGATGCCCCCTTCCCGAGGTAGGCTTCCACGACCCGGGGATCGGACCGGATGGCCTCCGGCTTTCCCTCGGCGAGCAGCCTGCCGTGGTCGAGGACCACAAGACGGTCGGAGAGCCCCATGGCCACTTTCATGTTGTGTTCGATGAGGAGGACGGAAATGCCCCCGGCCCGCACCCCGAGCACCAGCTTCGAGAGCATGGCCGCCTCCTCGTGGCGGAGGCCGGAGAAGGTCTCGTCCAGCAGCAGGAGCTTCGGCTTCAGGGCCAGGGCCCGGGCGAGCTCGAGGCGCCTCTGGTTTCCCAGGGGAAGCTGCCCGGAAGGCGTTCCGGCGAGATGGGCGATGCCCACCTCCTCCAGGATCTCCAGGGCTTCGTTCCTGGAGGCCTTTGTGTCCCAGGGGCCCAGGGAGGAGAGGACGCTCCCGTAGCGGGTCAGGCCGAGGGCCACCTGCACGTTGTTCAGCACGGAAAGGGTGGAGAAGGGCTTCACCACCTGGAAGGTCCGCCCCACTCCCATGGCCGCCATGCGGTAGGGAGGAAAGCCGGCGGTGGAGATTCCCTCAAGCACGATGTCCCCCTTCGTGGGGGCGTAGACGCCGGAGATGAGGTTGAAGCAGGTGGTCTTTCCCGCGCCGTTGGGGCCGATGAGGCCCAGGATCTCCCCCCGGGCGAGGGAGAAGGAGACGTCATCCACGGCCTTCAGGCCGCCGAAATGGCGCGAAACGCCTTCGAGGCGGAGCAGGATGTCATTCATGAGCCGAATCCCTCCCCGGACGGAACAGCCGCCGCAGAAGGCTTCCCTCGCCGAGGAGCCCCGCGGGCTGGAACCGGATCATAAGCAGCAGGATGGCGGCGTTGAGCAGCATGCGGTAGTCGATCAGCGGACGGAAGACCTCGGGCAGGACGCCGAGGATCAGGGCGCCGAGCACCGGGCCCCAGAGGGTGCCGATCCCCCCCAGGACCACCATGGACATCATGGAGACCGAGAGGGTGAAGCCGAAGTCCGTGGCGCTGATGAACCGCATGAGGTGTGCGTACAGTGCACCGCCCAATCCCGCCATGGCCGTTCCGATGACAAAGGCCAGCAGCTTGAAGCGGATGGGGGAGACCCCCATGCTGGAGGCCGCCGTCTCCTCCTCCCGGAGGGCGAAGCAGGCAAGGCCCCCCCAGCTCCTGGTGAACCGCCGGGAGAGAAAGAGGACCACGGCCAGGAAGGCGAGGCATAGGTACAGGAAATTCGGTCCCCGGAGCCTCGTGCCGAGGAGGGTGATGCTCGGTATTCCCCCCAGCCCCAGGGCCCCCCCGAAGAAGGGGACGTACAGGAAGACCGATTCCACGATGAAGTTGATGCCGATGGTGGTCACCGCCAGGAAGTCCTCCCGGAGCCGGAGGCTCGGCATGCCGAGCACCAGCCCGATGGCGCCCGTGAGAAGGATCACCAGCGGGAGGGCCGTCCAGAACGTGAGGCCGGCCTTCGTGGTGAGGAGGGCGGAGGAGTAGGCCCCGATGCCGAAGAAGGCGGCGTGGCCGAGGGATATCTGCCCGGCGTACCCCACGATGACGTTGAGGCCGCAGGCCACGATGGCCTGGATGGCGATGAAGGTCAGGATGGTGATGGAATAGTCGTTCATGATCCTTCCCTCCCTACCTGTTGCCCAGGAGTCCCTGGGGACGCCAGAGGAGCACGGCGATCATGGCGATGAAGGCCAGGGAATCCCTCGGCAGGGGGATATTGGCGTACCCGATGAGCAGCGTCTCCCCCACCCCGAGAAGCAGAGAGGCGAGCACCGCGCCGGGCAGGGACCCGAGGCCCCCCACCACGATGAGGGCGAGGCACTTGTAGGCGGGGACGGCTCCCATGGTGGGGTAGACCTGGTTGAAGTAGATCCCCACGAGGATTCCTGCCACCGCGGCCACCGCCGATCCGAGGACGAAGGTCATGCTGATGGTGTAGGAGCTGTTGATGCCCATGGCGCCGGCGATCTCCCGGTCCTGGGACGTGGCCCGCATGGCGAGGCCGAGCTCCGTCTTCGTCACGATGAACCAGAGGAGCAGCAGCACCGCCGCGCTGACGGCGTAGATGGAAATGATGGCCGGGGAGATGACCACCCCCCGGACGGTGATCCCCGGAAAGGGGAACTCGGCGGGGAAGGAGAGGATGTACGGGCCGCCCACGAGGCGGAAGATCTCCTCCAGGCCGAGAAAGACGGCGATGCTCCCGATGAGGGGCACGAAGGGCGGGTATTTCAGCAGGGGAGTGTAGACCAGCCGCTCGATGGCAGTTCCCAGAAGGGCGCAGGCCGCCATGGCCGCGGGCACTGCCGGTAGCAGGCTGCCGGTAATCGAAAAAACGTACAGTCCCACGTAGGCGCCCGCTGTGTACACCGCGGCGTGGGCCACGTGGAGAATGCGCATGACGCCGTACACCAGAGCGAGGCCGAGGGTGATGAGGGAATAGATCGCCCCCATGGCGACGCCGTTGAGCAACTGCTCAAAGAAGAGCTGCATGGCCGGTGAAAACCTCCCCGCAGGAATGGCATCGAAAAAACTATACATAACCGGTATTTGTCTGTGTCGGGTCCTTAGCCGGCGCCGTTATTCTAGCACTTTCGCCGCCCAGAAAAAACGGGAAGGCCGAAAGATTCCTCCTCCTCAGTGTTCCCTTCCGCCGGAGACCTTCACGTCCTCGCCTGTGGTCGCCATGGCCTCCACGGCGGCTTCCAGGGCCGCGGCGATGGTGGCCGCGGACATGGACGGGACGCTGTCCTTTCCCGCAGCCTGTTCCGGAAGATAGGGAACATGGATGAAGCCCGCCTTCACCGGGAGACCCTTCTTCGCTGCGGCGTTCAGCACGCCGTAGAGCACGTGGTTGCACACAAAGGTCCCCGCGGTGTTGGACACCTTCGCTGGAATGCCCCGGGAACGGATCCGCTCCGTCATGGCCTTTACCGGAAGGGTGGCGAAATATGCCGCCGGGCCGTCGGGGTCGATGGGCACGTCGACGGGCCGGTTGCCCTCGTTGTCCGGGATCCGGGCGTCGTCCACGTTGATGCCCACCCGTTCCACGGTGATCTCGAAGCGCCCTCCGGCCTGGCCGACCATGAGGATCCTGTCCGCGCACATTTCCTCTGCCCTCTTCACGACCGCCTCGATGGACTTGTGGAACACCGTGGGAATCTCCAGGATGTCCACGTCCGCCCCGGCAATTGTCCTGGGCAGGAGCTTCACCGCCTCGAAGGCGGGATTGACCGGCTCGCCCCCGAAGGGGTCGAAGCCCGTAACAAGCACTTTCATGATGGAATCCTCCTTCAGGCCGCAGCCCGTTTCTCTTCAGCCGCCTGATTCGTTCTGGCCGCCGGTCTTGAAAAGGTCTCCCAGGGTGACTCCCGTGGGGCGCTCCTGGTCCCGGATGGTCCGCATGGCCGCCTGGAGGGTGGTCCGGATCTGGTCCGGGCTATAGGAGGGCGGAAAATAGAGGGCCGCCGAATCGTCGTGCCCCCCGCCCCGCACCTTTTTTCCGTCCCGGAGCATGCCGACCACCTTGCCCGCCATCTCGCTCCGGCTGCGGAGGGAGACGGCCCATTCGCCGGAAAACCGCTTCGCCGCCACGGCCACCAGAAGAGGCGGTTCCGCCATCCGGTCCAGCACGAGGCCGCCGAAATCGGACACGTCGCCGAACTCCAGGACTCCCGGCTCGACGAAGGCCAGGTCACCCGAGCCCTTCCCCATTTTTTCCACAGCGAGGGCGAACCGTTTTTCCTGCTTTTCCACGAAATCCTCCCCCGTGGCCCGCTCGTGGGGAGCGAGAGAGGGGTCCGGGTTTTCCGCCAGCCTTGCCAGGAGGCTGTAGGGGCCGCAGAGGGTGATGAGGGCCTGCCAGAGGCGGCTGTCGGGATTTTCGTTGATCCAGAGATCCCTGTCGTTGGCAAGCTCCACCAGGGGAGAGAGCCGCTCCATTCCCGGGTCTCCCCTTCCGACAAGCCAGCGGTAATAGACCTTCGCCGCGCAGAAGGCCGTATCCACCACCGCCCAGGGACGGCCCCCGTACCGGGCCGCCGTGGTTTCGTGGTGGTCGAAGACGAAGGGGTCTTCCCCCTCGGAATAATGCCTGTCGAGAGCATCCACGGTCCGGCTGTCCTGGCAGAAGAGATCCGCCACGAGGAATTCCTGCCCTGCGGCGATGCTTTCCAGGATCAGGCCGTCCACTGACCCGTACCCGGCCAGGGAGACCTTCAGGGGACGCTCCCGCCGCCACCGGTGCCATGCAACCGCCGCCGCAGCGATGCCGTCGAGGTCCGTGTGACTTATTACATGAAGAAGGGAAGAACTCATATCTCTTTCTCCTCCGAAATAACCAAAGTGAGTTTCTTATCCGAAGACCGAGTTCATTTTCCATCATGAAGCGAAAGTTGTCCACAGGCGGTTTTCTCCGCCTGCGGGGAGGGAGGAAAAATGAACTTGTGCACAACTGTGGGCAAGTTGTGGATAACCCGCAAGACCTGTTCCCGTAAGCGGCTCAAAATTTGTGTGACGGACGGAGAATTTTGTAACAACTTTGTTCCAGCGGACAGCATCCGTATTTTTACCTATCCACAAAAATAAACCCCGATTGTGGATATGTGGACAAGTATTGTGGACAACATATTCTCCATCCTCCTTTCATCCACAGAACCGGAAAGGAAAAAACTCTTCTTTTCCTGCGGATGCCTTCTTCCCGAGTTATCCACATTCCGCTCCTTGTGATAATATGGTGCCATTCTCAGCATGAGGTGAAGCATTGTGGAAAAAGATCTCAACCGGCTGTGGGAAGAAATTCTGGCGGAAGCGTCCCAGTCCCTTCCCGCGGGAACCGCTGACCTTTGGCTAAAAACCTGTATCCCCACCGACCTTGTGGAGGGATCCCTCGTTCTCGACGTTCCCAACGTTTTCGTGAAAGAGCAGATTTCCTCCCGGTTTCTGAAGGACTTGGTCCGCATCTGCAGGGAGACGGGCAAAAGCGACGACATCGAGCTCCGGGTGGGGTCGGAAACGAAAAAGGACGAGCAGAAGCGGGCTCAGAAGGCTGCCTCGGGCGGCTCAGCCGAATCACGGGGAGGGCTCAATCAGGGCTATCTTTTCAACTCCTTCGTGGTGGGAAAGTCCAACAGGCTGGCCCACGCGGCAAGCCTCGCCGTGGCGGAAACCCCGGGGGAAGCCTACAACCCCCTCTTCATCTGGGGAGGCGTCGGCCTGGGAAAGACCCATCTCATGCACGCTATCGGCCATTACGTCCTCGACAGGAACCCGAACCACAAGGTGACCTACGTGAGCTCGGAAAAGTTCATCAACGAGTTCATTCAGTCCATCAAGAACAACAAGACCCAGGAGTTCAAGTCCAAGTACAGGAGCGTGGACATCCTCCTCATCGACGACATCCAGTTCCTGGGAAACAAGGGGAGCAGCCAGGAGGAATTTTTCCACACCTTCAACCAGCTCCACACCTCCAAAAAGCAGATCGTCATCTGTTCCGACAGACCCCCGAAGGATATCCAGAGCATCGAGGACCGGCTCGTGAGCCGCTTCGAGTGGGGGCTTGTCACGGACATCCAGTCCCCGGACCTGGAGACCAGGATAGCCATCCTGCAGAAAAAAGCCCAGCTCCGGCGGTATGACATCCCCGACGAGGTGATCAACTTTCTCGCCGTCAATATCCCGAGCAACATCCGGGAGCTGGAGGGCGCCCTCAACAGGGTGGTGGCGTGCGCCGAGCTTTCCAGCGAGCCCATCACGGAGGAAAACACGGGAGAGTGGCTCAAGGACGTGATCCGCAAGGATATCCGCGGGCCTGTGAGCGTGGATGCCATCCAGCACGCGGTGGCCGAATTTTTCAGCATGAGTGTGGACGATCTTCTGAGCGCCAAGAGAACATCCGACCTGGCCCTCGCCAGGCAGATCGCCATGTTCCTCTGCCGCAAGCTCACCGAAGTCAGCCTGCAGCAGATCGGCCTTTCCTTCAGGAAAAAGGATCACACCACCGTGCTCCACGCGCACAGGAAGATCAACCAGATGGTGAAGGAACAGCCCCGGATCCGGCAGATTGTGGATACTATCGAGGGAAAACTGTGAATGAACCTTCCTGTGTGTGGATAACCTGACCGGTATGGAACGTTTTTAATTTTTCCTGTGGATACTGTGAATAACTTTGCCGTCCGGATGGAATCTTATCCACAGGATGAAATCCCGTCATCCGGCCCGGCCGTCAGGTTATCCACAGTATTCACACCACCTATTATCATTACTGTCACTAAAACAAAAAAACAATAAAAGATGTACTTCGGGGAGGGAAACATTGTGAGACTTCAGATCAACAAGGGAGAGTTCATGAAAAACTGGCAGATTGCCGAAAGGAGCACCAGCTCGAAAAGCACCATCAGCTCTCTTACGGGCATACTGCTGAGAGCCTCCGGCGAGGACGACGAAAACACAGTCCGTCTCGAGGCCACCGACCTGAAAACATCCGTAAAATGCATCTCCAGGGGAATCCTGGTGGAAGAAGAGGGAGAAGCTGTCCTGCCGGTCAAGGTGGTGGGGGAACTCTTCAAAAAAGCGCCCACAAGCGTCTTCACCGTCTCCGTCACCGACGGGAAGGGGCTGATCATCGCGGGAAGGAACCGGTACAAGTTCACCACCTACCCTTCCAGGGAATTTCCCACTCTTCCCATATCGGAAAGCGCTCCTTTTTTCTGTTCCATAAGCGCCTCGGAGCTGCTCCGGACCATTTCGGAAGGAACAGTGGCCAGCACCGTCGGCGAGGAATTTCCCAAGTATCTCGGCACAGCATTCTTCCAGATGAAGGACGGGGAGCTCCGGGTCATTTCTACGGACGGACGGCGGCTCTCCCTGTCCAAATGCTATCCGGCGGAAAAAGGAGAAGACAGTGATTTCCTCCTGCCGATCACCGGCCTGAAGGAGCTTCAGCGTCTGCTTTCCTCCGTGGACGGTGAAACCCCCGTACGGGTTCTCGCCGATACCACCCTGGTGTTCTTCCAGATGGGCAGCCTGGAATTTTCCGTCCGGAGGGTGGAGGCGGCATTCCCCAACTACGAAAAGATTCTGAACCCCCAAAGCACCACAAGCCTGGACATAGACAGAAACGCCCTTGCGGCCGCCCTTGAGCGGGTGGATGTTATCGTCAGGGAATTCAGCCGCATGGTACTTTTCCGCCTCTCACCCCAGGGAGATCTCGTCCTCACGGGTAAAGCCCCCGAAACGGGAGCGGTGGAAGAAATTCTTGACGGAAAGATCGAAGGCGAGCCCCTGACGGTGGCCTTCAACGTGGGTTTTCTCCTCGACGGTCTGAAAGCCCTCTACGGCGACCGGGCCTTCATCAGCTTCAACGGTCCCGAGGGACAGATGACCATGCTCCGGCCGGACCAGAAGGACTTTCTGTACATGGTCATGCCCATCAAGCTGACGGAAAGCGACCTCTCCTTCGAGGAAGACGCCGGGGAAGAGGAGGATTTTCCCACAGAATAGGGCATGTGGTGTTCCGAGTATCTCGTCCGGAATTTCCGCAATCTTTCTCCGGTCCGGATTTCCTGGGATCCCGGCCTGAACCTGGTCACGGGAAAAAACGGGGCGGGTAAAACCAACTGCCTTGAAGGACTCCATCTGCTGACGGGATGGGGTCCTTTCGGCGAAAGAAAAGACCTTCCCTCATGGCGGAATGAAGGAGACAGGGCGTATATCACCGGTACCTTCTGCGGCGAGGAAGACCTGTTTCTTGCCATGGCCGTCGGCGGTTCCACCGTGGTGAAGTGCGACGGAAAGCGGGTTTCTTTTCCCGAGGTCAGGGCGAGGGTGCCCGCTCTGGCCTTCCTTCCCGGGGATATGGCTCTGCTCGACGGATCCCCTACTATCCGTCGAAATTTTCTGGATAGGTTATGTGCCCTCCTCTTCCCCCTGTACGCCAGGAGAATCAGCGATTTCCGGAGGGTGGTCCGTCACAGGACAGTTCTTCTCAGGGCGGGAAAAAGAACGGAGTCCGTATCCAGGGCCATGGCTCCCCTGGCGGCGTGGATATGGTCGTGCAGGGATGAGGCTGTCGGTCTCCTTTCCCTCGGGCTGGCCCGTTTTCAGGACCTCTCCCCCGCTCCCCTGGAGCTGGCCCATGTCCGGGGAGGCGGTTCGATAGCGGCAGATCCTCTTGATGACTGGTGGCAGTCCCTCGAGGCCTGGGGCGAGAGGGAAAGAAGAAGCTGTCTTTCCCTCGTGGGGCCTCACCGGGACGATCTCCTGGTGCGGACGGGAGGACGGGATGCGGCTGTTTTTTTCAGCAGGGGCCAGATACGGAGGGCCTCCGTCGCCCTGATGCTCGCGGCGGGCAAGGCCGTGGAGGCCCGGCTGAAACGGAAGCCCCTGATCCTTCTCGATGAAATAGCCTCCGAACTTGACCGGGAGGGACGGAAGATCACCATGGCCTCCCTGGCGGGGACGGGATGGCAGGTAGTGGCCGCGGCGGCGGAGATGACGGCAGACGAGTGGCCGGGCAGCATGTGGAAAGTGGAGGAGGGAGCCGTGCTCCCCTGCCGCTGAGAAAAGAAATGGGATCCTGAAAGGAAGAGAACGGAATGGCAGCAGTGTGCGATAAAAAATATGATGTCATCGTGGTGGGAGGAGGCCATGCCGGGTGCGAGGCGGCCCTCGCGGCGGCACGGATGGGAGCGGCGGTGCTCCAGCTCAACCTTTACCTGGACAACACGGCCCTCATGCCCTGCAATCCCTCCATAGGGGGGCCGGCAAAGGGGCACCTCGTCAGGGAAGGAAGCGCCCTCGGAGGAGAGCAGGCAGAGGCCGCCGACAGCTCCGCCATGCTGGTCCGCTGGCTGAACACGTCAAAGGGACCTGCCGTACAGGCGCTCCGTGCCCAGTGCGACCTCCGGGACTATGCCGCCCATTACACCCTCGCCGTGGAGACCCAGAAAAACCTGGACGTCCACCAGGACGTGGTGACGGATCTCTGGACGGAAAAGGGCAGGATCAGGGGTGTCCGGACGAAGTACGGTCTTGTCTACGAGGGAAAAACGGTAGTGCTCGCCACGGGAACCTATCTTGGAGGCAAGGTCTACATCGGGGAGGACAGTTTTGCTTCCGGTCCTCTCGGGCAGGTTCCCTCGGAGGAACTCTCCCGGTCCATCCGGGAAGCGGGTCTTGAGACGGCGAGGACCCGTACCGATACCACTCCCCGGCTTCATATGGATACCCTGGACCTTTCTTCCCTTACCGCCCAGGGCAGCGCAGCGGAACCTCTGGCCTTCTCCCTCTGGGGGAAGGGAGAGATCCACGATGGGTATTTCTGCCACCTTACGAGGAGCAATCCCCGGACCCACGGCATCATCAGGGAAAACCTCCACAGGTCTCCCCTCTACATGGGCTGGATGGAGGGATCGGGACCGCGGTACTGCCCTTCCATCGAGGACAAGGTCATCAAGTTTCCGGAGAAGGAAAGCCATCTCATCTTCCTGGAGCCTGTGTCCCGGGGAAACAGGGAGGTCTACGTGCAGAATTTCTCCACGAGCCTTCCCTACGACGTACAGCTTGCCATGGTCCATTCCCTTCCCGGGTGCGCCTCTGCCCACATCACCCGTCCCGGGTACGCCATAGAGTACGATTACGTCATCCCTACCCAGCTCCACCCCTATTTGGAGACAAAGAGGGTGGAAGGGCTTTTCTGCGCCGGGCAGATCAACGGCACGTCGGGGTACGAGGAGGCCGCTGCCCAGGGGCTCCTGGCGGGCATCAACGCCGCCCTGAAAGCCAGGGGAGAGGAGCCGGTGGTTCTTTCCCGCTCCGAGGCCTATCTCGGGGTGCTGGTGGACGACCTGGTAACCAAGGGAACGAAGGAACCCTACCGGATGCTCACCAGCCGGTGCGAACACAGGCTGCTTCTGCGCCATGACAACGCCGACCGAAGGCTCTCTCCCATCGGGAGGAAGATCGGCCTCATCGGGGATGAACGGTGGAATGTCCTCCTTGCCAGGTGGAAGCGGATCGATACCGAGGCGGAAAGGCTTGAAAAAGCAAAGATTCCGCCTTCGGAGGGACTGAATGAGGCCCTGGCGGCCCTGGGATCGGCTCCCCTTTCGGAGACGGTGTCGGCTGCTGACCTGCTGCGCCGGCCGAGGGTTCCCTATTCCCTGGTGGAGAGGTTTTCTCCGTCGCCGGAATCTCCCCGGGGGGAGGAAGTGCAGGCCCTCGAGGTGGAAATCAAATACGAGGGGTATATCGAACGACAGCACCGGCAGGTGGCACGGCTTTCGAGGATGGAAGAGGTACGTCTTCCATCCGGTCTCGACTATTCCTCCATTTCCGGCCTCCTCGCCGAAAGCAGGCAGAAGCTGGAGGCCCTCCGTCCCCTCACCCTGGGGCAGGCGGGGCGCATTTCCGGCGTGACTCCCACGGACATTCACCTTTTGTCGGTGTACCTCAATTCTCTGTCGCGGAGGGAAGCGGACGATGAGGAATATCAGGCGCAGTAAAGGCGTTCCGGGACCTGTGGCCGCTCTCCTGGACCTGGTCATGCCCAGGGGAGCGGAGGAAAAGCTCGCCCTTCCGGAGCTGAGGGACAAATGGGCCGCCGCGGTGGGCCCCACGCTGGCGAAAAAAACCTGGCCCGACGACATGGAAAAAGGGGTTCTGCTTGTGAAGGCCGACAGCCCCTCTTCGGCGAAGGCCCTGTCCATGAGGGGGGCCTCCGTGGCCCGGGAGGCCTCGAAGATCACCGGGGTAAAGGTGACCGCCCTGAAGGTGGTGGTGGGGAAAGCCTCTTCCTCTCCCAGGGCCGGGAAGCCCAGGAAACCGACGCTGGTGAAGCCGAAAAAAGAGGATGTGGACAGGGCTTTCGAGGAAGTGAAAGAGAAGTTTTCCCCGGAGCGGGAGAACCTCGCCCGGAGGTTCGCCTCCCTCATGACCCTCTACCGCATGCGGTTTCCCGACAAATAGGGAGGTTTTTTCAGGTATCCAGCTCTTTTTTCATGGCTTCTTCCGTAAGGGCGAAATGGAACCGGAGCCTGGAAAACAGCTCCGGAAGTTCTTCCGTACGGCCTTTTTCCGCCTCCGCCTGTATGGCTTTTGCCAGCCGGCTGAGTTCCGGGGCACACCCGTTGGAGGCCGTTCCCTTGATGGTATGGGCTATTTTCGCGCAGGCCCGCACATCACCCTTTTGAATGGCGTCGCCAAGGGCCTCCAGGTCCTCCGGCACAGCCTCCAGAAACAGCTCCAGGAGCATTTTCCCCTCGTCCCGGTCCCCCAGAAGCCTGGCGAAGAAACTGTCCCCGTCGAAGGCGGGGTCTTCTGCCTTCTTCAGTTCCTTTCCGGAGAAAAATGATGACCCTGAATCCGTGACCGGAGTGCCCGAAGAAGGAATCCATTTGCAGAGCACTCCAAGAAGTTCGTTCGAAGAAAAGGGCTTGGGAAGGTAGTCGTTCATTCCCTTTTTCAGGCATTCATCGGCGAATCCTTTGACGGCATGGGCTGTGAGGGCTACCACGGGAACCTGGTGGTCCAGCACCGGAGACCCGGGGTCCCGGATGAAGGCCGTGGCTTCGTAGCCGTCCATCTCGGGCATCTGAATGTCCATGAGCACGAGGTCGAACCGTTTCCGGGAAAGCCGTTCAACTGCCGTCCTTCCGTCGGAGGCAGTCTCAGCCAGATAGCCCCCTTTTTCCAGAAGCAGCCGCACCAGTTCCCTGTTCACCCTGTTGTCATCCACCACGAGAACGGACGGTTTCTTTACCCCCGCTTCCTTTCCGAACGCCGGAACGAAGGAACTTTGCCAGGGTTTGTCGCTCTCGCCGGCGGAATCCCCTGTCTTCAGGGACAGGACGAAGGAAAAGGCGGAACCCTTTCCGGGAGTGCTTTCCACCGACAGGCCGCTCCCCATCATCTCCACGAGTTTCCGGGAAATTGAGAGACCGAGCCCCGTGCCGCCGTACTTTCTGTTCCGGAACGCTTCCCCTTGCCTGAAGGGCGTAAAAATTTCACCCATAAATTCTTCCGGGATGCCGATGCCCGTGTCGGTGACCGAAAAGGCTATTTTTGCCTCCCCGTCTTCCCTGCCGAGGAGCCGGACCGAGAGGCTGACGGATCCCTTTTCCGTGAATTTCAGGGCATTGCTGAGAAGGTTCGTGAGTATCTGCCTGATCCGGATGGGATCCCCAAGCAGTACCGCCGGGAGGGAAGGGTCCGCTTCCAGGGAGAGAGGCAGTCCCTTTGCCGCCGCCTCGGGAAGAAAGGGGACGACCGTATCTTCCAGAGTCCTGCGGATGGGGAAGGGAAGCACCGAGAGGCCGAAAGTCCCCGACTCGATCTTGGAGAAGTCGAGAAGATCGTTGAGGACGGTGAGGAGGTGCTCGGCACTCTCGTGGATCATCCCGGCGAGATTGTGCTGGGACGGGTCGAGAGGTGTCTGCAGAAGAAGTTCCGACATGCCGAGGACGCCGTTCATGGGCGTCCGGATCTCGTGGCTTATGTTGGCCACGAACTCCGATTTGGCAGCGCTCGCCCTTTCCGCCTCGTCCCTGGCGGCCCTGATCTCTTCCTCTGCGTTTTTTCTCTCGGTGATGTCCTCCCCCACGGCCTGGAGGAACTGGAGCTTTCCCGATGAGTCGAAGAAAGCCCTGTTGATCCAGCGCTGCCACCGCAGGGAACCGTCGGGGGCGAACACCCTCTGCTCCATGGAAAAGGACGGTTGTTCCGGAGAGAGAGAAGAACGGGTTTTCTCCACTGCCGCCCGGTCGTCGGGATGAAGGAAATCCAGGAAGGAAACTCCCAGGATATCCTGGTGTTCCCTGCCGAACCACCGGCAGTACGCAGCGTTGGCGTAGAGGATTGTACCGTCGGGAAGGATGGTGGAGATGAGGATCGGCATATCCTCGGCCAGGGACCGGAACCGCTTTTCGCTCTCGGCCAGGGACTGGGAAATCTCCTTGAGGGAGGTGATGTCGTACCCGCACCCCACGATACCCTCCACGTTTCCTTTTTCGTCAAGGATGGGGCTCTTGGTGATCCTGTACCAGAATTCCCCTCCGCGGCCCTCCACCCGCCGCTCCCGGTCCCGGAGCGGCCTGCCCGTGCGGAGCACTTCCCTGTCCTCATCCCGGGCTATGGATGCGGCGGGCTCACCAAGGACACCGAAGGTCGTCCTGCCGATAATGTCCTCGTTCCGCAGGTTCCGGAACTCCGTGAAGGCCCTGTTCCCGAAGGTGTACCTTCCCTCCCTGTCCTTCAGGTAAAGATGGACGGGAACGGCGTCGAAGATCTGCTGCCTCAGCTCCAGCTCGGAACGAACCTTTTCCTCCAGCTTTTTCCTTTCCGTGATGTCCTCCAGGAAGCCGTCGATGTACAGGGGCTCCCCGTCCGGAGAAAAGACGCTCCGGTGGTACAGGTGCACGTGGATGGGGGAGCGGTCCCTCCGAAGAAAGACGGTCTCCCGTTCCAGCCACCGGTTCGGATTGCTGCGCAGATGGTCCACCACCCCTTTCCGGGCTTCCGGCTTGGCATAGTGGACCGTTGCCGACGTCCTGTTGACTTCCTCCATGAGGACGGCGGGGGAAGGGTAGCCGAGAATCCGGGCGTGGTGGATGTTGGCCGAGAGGTATTTTCCGTCGAAGGTGACCCTGTACATGCCGATGGGGGCGTTCTCCACCAGTTCGATGTAGCGGTTTTCCAGATCGACGTAACTCTTCTCCTTTTCTTTTTCCAGGGTGATGTCCCGCTCACTTTCGAAGACCGCGCACACAGTACCGGATTCGTCTTTTACGGGAATCCCGCGGGAAAGGAAAACTTTTCCGTTGGAGATGATAACCCTTTCCCCGGGTTCACCGGTGACGAGGGCTTCATGGACGGGGCAGCCGCCGCACGGGGCGGAGGAGCGGTGGTGGAGGGAATGGCAGGTCATGCCTATAAGGTCCTCTCTCGGTTTTCCTGCCCGCCCGGCCATGGACGAAGAAACCCAGAGGTACCTCATGTTCGTGTCCAGGAGGGAGAGTTCGTGCCCCAGGGAATCAAGCAGGGGCTGAACGGCCAGGATGCCGGAAAGCACTGTGTCGGGCTGCCGGGAACGGTTTTCTTCCATCATGATCCCACCCTTCCAGCGGAGAAGTATTGAAATTCTACCTGAAAATACACTCTTCTGCACGAAAACAGGGTTTTCCGCAATGGGATTTAACACTGAAAGAGGGTATAATGACTGATCATACCTGATGAATATGGAGGAGGCGGCAGCGATGGAAAAGAAAGGGAGAATTCGCTTCTTCTCGTGGATTGCCATGACGGCTGTTTTCCTGGCCTTTGCGGGAGGTGCGGCGGCGGAAACTGTGGAAAAGCGGTTTGAGGATCTTGTCCTCCGGTACGGCGCCCGGACCGAAGCCAGGGCAGGGGCCGCGGAGTACCGGGACGCTCTCGAGTCCCGGGCCGACAGGATGTCGCCCTACGAACTCTGGCGGTCCCTTTTCCGCCCCGGGACGGAGCCGGAGAAAGGGGCGGCAAACGCCCTCTCCCTTCTCTCCCTTCTTGTGAAGGACGGGGACCCTGCCCTGTGGGACACGGCCGCCGGCTTCTTCTACCCTTCCGAGACGCCGAAACCCCTTGCCGCTGCCGATGCGATATACATGGCAGCCCTGTATCTCCTCCGCATGGAGGAGGACATGGCTGGTCACCTGGCGGCCTCTCTCTTCGAAGGACTTCTCCAGTCGTCCCGGGCAAAGCACTTCTTTCTCACCACGGGACCGGCGGAGTACGATACCCTGGCGTCGGAAATGACCGCCCGTGGCCTTCTTCCCTCCTTCGGAAAATGGCCGGAGAGCACTGTGGCGGGCACGCTGCCTTTCGCCGCCCCGGTCCGCGGCTGGGTGACCTATGGAAGAGCCCTTTCGGAGGATATGGTCTTTCTTGACGGCGCGGGGAGCCCTCAGTCCAACGGAAGGTACGCCTGGGACCGGAAGAGGGGAAGGATCTACGCCGTGGTGGAGGAAAGGGATCCCTTCTTCATTCCCTGGGACTGATAACAGAAAACCCCGGACAGGTCCGGGGTTTTCTGTTATTGACGAAAAAAGCGGGGGAGGTGCCTGCCGCTTCAGTCACTTCGGCAGGTATTTTTCGGGATTCACTGGTTTTCCGTTGACCAGAACGCTGAAATGAAGGTGATGGCAGTTTGTCCGTCCGGTTTTTCCCACCTTGGCGACCGGCTGTCCCCGACGGACCCAGGCTCCTTTTTTGACGAGGTTGGTGCTGTTGTGGCTGTACCGGGTGACGAACCCGTTGCCGTGGTCGATGGTCACTGTATTCCCGAAACCGCGGATGACACCTGAAAAAATGACCCTTCCCGACCGGACGGCCAGAATGGGAGTTCCCGGCCTGGCCGGGATGTCGATGCCGTCATGAAGCCTGCCTCCTCTTTTCCCGAAGGGTGAGGTCACCCTTCCCTCGAGAGGCCTGATCAGGGGCTCGATTCCGTCTGCCAGGTCCGCTTCCGCTTTTTTCGGCGGAGGGGGCGGAGGAAGGGGTTCTTCGATGCGGATCATCGGAACGAGGGTTTCCCCTCTCTGGCGGGCCCTGTACTCCGCCATGGTGGCCAGGAGATCCGAATCCTTCCTTGGAACGAGCAGCTTCTCGCCGGGGAGGACGTCATCCTCCCGGACGGACAGTTCGTTGGCCCGTTCGATGGTCCGGGGGGATACGCCGTATCTTCCCGCGATGAAGGCCACGGATTCACCGCTGCGAACCGAATGTTCCACCCACGGAAGGGAATTGGCCGAAACGGCCGGAGAAAAGGAAAGAACTGCAAGAACGGAAAAAAAGAATGAAAGAACGGATAAGAAAGCGAAACGCCGGAAAAAAGGCACAGGATCGCCTCCCTCGATAAGGATGCATTACCGATAATTACGTTATGGTATCGGACAGGCGGCGGGTTCTTCTCAGTAAAATTACTGATTTTGTTTTTTTCTCTTTCCCGGAGAAAAAAAGAGAAAAAAACTGTGAAAATCAGAAATTCCGGGTGGCGCCCGGTAAAAAGGTGATACAATGATGCTACGAAATTTTAAAAACGTGGCATTAAACCCCGAATGATTTCAAGGAGACCAACAATGGATATAAACGATTTTCCTCTTCCCGAAGAACTGAAACCCCTTGTGGATTTTCACGGGCATTTCTGCCCCGGCGTGCTTATCGGGTGGCGGGCCTCAAATCTTGCCCTGAAGCTTCTCGGCATGTCCCGCGACAGGGACGAGGAGATGGTGGCCGTGACGGAGAACGACGCCTGCGGCGTGGACGCGGTGCAGTTCATCCTCGGATGCACTTTCGGCAAGGGCAATCTCCATTTCCGGGACTACGGCAAGCAAGCCTTCACCGTTTTCAGGCGCTCCGACGGCAAGGGGGTCCGGCTTGTCCTCAACGCCCCGGAAAGGGAGCTCACGAGGGAGGAGTCGGCGGCGCGACTTCTGGAGGAGGCCGATGAAGTTCTGTTCACCGTGGGGGAGCCGAAGGAACCCATGCCCGAAAAGGCCGTGATCAGAAAATCGGGGGTCTGTGCCCTCTGCGGCGAGAGAGCCATGGAAACGCGGCTTCTTTCCCTTCCTGACGGCCGGACCGTGTGCATTCCCTGTTCCGGGACGTGATCCCGGTCCGTTGGCAAGGAGGGGCGAACAATGATTGAAAAACGACGGGTGACCGGGTTGAAGGACGCTGCCGGGCTTGCAGGCTGGATTGCCCTCTGTTTCGCCGCCGCGGCGGCCGGTGGGGCGGCGACGGCGGCCGCACCCTCCTTTTACGGGGAACTGGCCAGGCCGTCATGGGCCCCTCCTGCATGGATTTTCGGCCCCGTTTGGTCGGTCCTGTACCTGATGATGGCGTTCTCTGCATGGATGGCCTGGCGGGAGCGGGCTTTCAGCGAAGCTCCCGCCGCGTTCGGCCTTTTTTTTGCCCAGCTCGGGGCAAACGCCCTCTGGAGCTGGATATTCTTTTTCTGGCGGCGCGGGGCCCTTGCCTTCACGGAGATTCTCCTGCTTTTGGTTCTCCTTGCGGCCACCATGGAACAATTTCGCAGAATACGCCCGGCGGCCGCGCTGCTGCTGGTTCCCTATCTCGCCTGGACCACCTTCGCCGCTGTCCTCGCCTATTCGGTCTGGAGGCTGAATCCGGCGCTCCTCGGATAAATCTTTCCTGTCAGCGGATCCGTGCCGAGGGGGTTCCTCCGTCGGGCACCAAAAGGGTTGTCTTTCCTTCCGGCAGGGCGCCCCGGAAGACGGCGAAACCCGAGCCTTCTCCGCTGATCTCCTTCTCCGTGTACCCGTAGAACAGGAAGTCCTTCCCTCCCGGCAGCCATGCCGGGCCGATGGCGCATATGCGGTCGCCGGTGATCCGGCGGGTCGTCCCGTCGGCGGGTGTATGGAGGAAAAGAGCAGAGATGAGACCGTCGCCGCTTTTCAGCCAGTCGGACGTGTCCTTCACTTCACCGTCGAAAAGCCAGCGGGTTCCGTCGGGAGAGACGGCGAAGCGGATGGCGCTGGTGGGCATGGCTTCGCCGAGAATCTCCGAGAACCTCCGGAGGGCCGCTGTGCGTCCCGTCTCCACGGAGACGCGGAAAAAGTTCTCCAGGTCGTGGCAGTAGACCGAGGCGCTGTCGTCGGACCAGAAGGGAGAGTAGACCCCCTTCAGTTCGGGAGCGAGCACCCGGAAGGTTCCGTCGGTGAGGGTGAGGAGCCCCAGGACCCAGTCGGACTGCTCCGGGTCCCAGTGGTTGAAGACGATCATGGTCCCGTCGGGGGACCACCTCGGACCGTAGCTGTTCTCCCCGGGGATGACGGACCTGTAGTTTCTCGATTTCGCGGTGGAGATGGTGTACAGGCCGATCTGCCTTCCGCCCCCGTCCTTTCCCGTCGCGACGGTGAAGGCCACTTCGGTTCCGTCGGGGGAGATCTCCGGATCGTATCCTTTTCTTATAAGAGCCGGGCTGTTTCCTTCCGTATCGGTGAGGAACAGCTCGTCACCCCTTGAAAACACAAGGGGAACGGGACCGGTTGCCTCCGGCGAGCCGGCGGAGGGTGCAGGCAGGACCAGAATGCAGGCGAGCGCAAGGATTAAGAGCGTTTTTCCCTTCATGGACGGACCTCCTCCCAGAGTTCTTTCCGGAATTCTGTCATTCCATGATACAGGAAAGAGCTTATTTTGAAACAATCCGGGCGGGAATGTGGACAGTGTGGGAAGGTTATCCACAAAAAACTTCAGGAACGGTCAGGAGAAAGCTCCCGCTCCCCGGGAGAGAACTCCCTGTCCTTCATGGTTTCGAAAATCTCCCTGAAGGTTCCGCTCCGCCTGATGAAGGCCAGGAGGACTTCCGGAGAGAAATGACCGGGCTCCACCCTGCCGTCGCCCCTGGTGATGATCTCCACCGCCTGTTCGTGGGAGAAGGGGGGCTTGTAGGCCCTGGACGACCGGAGGGCGTCGTACACGTCGGCCAGGGCGGTGACCTGTCCCTCCCAGGGAATCTGCCTGCCTTTCAGGCCTCTGGGGTAACCGCTTCCGTCCCATTTTTCGTGGTGGGTGAGGCAGATCCTCCTGGCCATGGCAAGCCACGCCGCGTCGCCGAGAATATCAGCGCCCCAGGCCGGATGGCCCGTGATGACCCTGAACTCCTCGGCGGTGAGAATGTCCGGCTTTGAGAGGATCTCCCTCGGGACCTTGAGCTTGCCGATGTCGTGCAGCCTCGCGAAGAGGGCTATTTTTTCCTGTTCCGCATGGCTTTTGCCCAGCTCTCCCGCGAGAATCCGGCAGTACTCCCCGATGCGGGCGATGTGGTTTTCCGTCTCGTCATGGTAGATCCCCGTGACGAACTGGAGCTTTTCCGCGAGGTAGGAGTAGGATGCCTCCACCTCCCGGCGCATCTTCTCTCCGTGGACAAGCCCGCCGAGGTAGGAGGCCACAGGAACGAGGGTTTCGATGAGGAAGGGATCCTTCTTCGAGACCCGGTCGAAGGCGATCTCCAGCACTCCCTCCTCCTCCCCGCTCTGGAAGAGGGGAACGAGGAGCTCGCTTTTCACGGAGGGGTGTACGGGGCTTGCCGAAGGGTGCCGGGAAATGTCCTCCACCCACAGGGGGGCGCCGGTGAGAACGCTTTCCGTGGCGGCAATGCCGTTCTTCGGGATGGTGAAGGGGGCGAGTTCGCCGTTGTACCCGCTCGACGCGGTGAGCCGGTAGTGGTCTCCCTCCACTGACGAGAGGAGCACGCCGAAGGCCCCCACGTCCCTCCGTATGGTGTGGAGGGTGGAGGAAATGGCCTGGTGGGAATCCTCGCTTCGGGCGAAGGTGTGGGAGAACTCCAGGGTTCTCTCCCACAGGGCCTCCCTCATGACGAGGCGGTTGTTCACATTCTCAAGCTCCTGGTTCATGGCCTCCGTCTCCTCGTTGAAGGCGGTGAGTTCCTCCTGCTGCTGGGAGATGACCTGGAAAAGGTTCCGCAGATTGCCGGTGAAGGCGTTCATTTCGAGGACGAAGGTTTCCTTCAGGTCGGCGAAGCGTCTCGAAAGGGAATACATGGCCTCGGCGGCCCTGATGTGGTCCCCTCCCTCGAGGTCTCCCAGCCTGGCGCTCATGTCCTCGGCGAGGGACGTGATGTCCCTGATGCTGCTGTAGATTCCCCGTCTCCAGACGAACCAGATGAGGAAAATGGCCAGCAGGGCGGCCACGGTGGCGGAGCCGGAGAAGGCGGCGCCGTACATGGCGCTGCGGATAAGGCTTGACAGGGGATAGACGAGACTCAGCTGAAGACCGTAAAGAAAGGGTTCCTGCCGGAGGACCACCCGCTCGCCGTAGTGTGACGGGAGGAGGGACCAGGCGCCCTCGGCGCTTTCTTTTCTGGCCACGAGGCCCCGGGCGCGGATGTGGGAGACCAGGCCCGGCGACTCTTCCCCGGAGCCTGTCCAGACCACCGATCCCGTGGGGGTGGAGAGGACCGGAAGGATGTCCGGCGTCCCCGCCACGTTCAGCTCGTTGAGATCCAGGTCCAGGGCGGCGAACACGGTTTTTCCGTCCACGGTCATGGTGCCGGTGAGAAGGTTCCTCCCGAACTGGTCGAGGAGATCGTTCATTTTCCAGCCGGGAGCGAGGATTTCACGGGGAAGGATCATCCCCTCGGGCAGCCAGCCCTTCAGGACGGAGGCAATGGCGCTGTCTTCCATAACGGCGGCCAGGAGCACGCCGTTTTCCCTGTCGGGGGATGACCATCCCCTGACGAGCCCCCGGACGGAGGCCTCTCCCCGGCGGACCTGCTGCTTCAGAAAGTGGGAGCCCACCCTGGTAAAGGTCTCCCCCCGCTCGGTGAACTCCTGAAGCTGGGAACTGATCCGGAAGTAGGCGGTGAGCCCTCCCTCGAGGAGAATGATGCACAGAAAGAACAGGAGAATGGCGGTGAAAAAGCCGCCGAGGGAAATGGTCTTCCGTTTCATCGCGGGATTTCTCCCGGAGTGACGGAGGAAAAACGGGGGGAGGAAGACCCGGAGACGGGAATCCATCCCTGTTTCGTCAGGGAGAAGATTCCCTGGGGCAGGGGCAGGTCGCCCCCGGCGTCGAGGGATGCAGGCCCGGCGGAAGATTCAACCTGCTCCAGTCCGGCCATGGCGCGGGCCACGGCCCCGGCATCCGTCGTTCCCGCCCGGTCAAGGACGGCGTCGAGCATGGCAATGGCGTCGTACCCGATGGAGAGGGTGATGGGGGGGATGTGTTCCCCGTAGGTATCAGCCACGAAACCGGGGAAACCGCTTCCTCCGGGGAACCATTCCCGGGGAAGGACGGCGGCGGTGAGCAGCCCTTCACCGGTATCGCCCGCGAGGAGGGGTGTCCGGTGGGATACGGCCCTGTTGGAAGCGTAGACAGGCAGCCCGGGCGTTCTGAGGCGGAGCTCCCTGAGGGCGATGGCAGCCAGCCAGTCGGGCAGGACGAGGAGCATGGCGTCCATCCCGGAGGCGACCCGTCCGAAATCTTCGATCTGCTTGTTCAGGTCGCCGCTGAAAATCATGGTCCTCCGGGGAGGAGCACCGGCTCCTGCCTCGAAGTCCCGGATGAACTCCTGTACGTAGCCGCTCTCGAAGCCGCTCACGATGGCGGAATAGTTTGTCATGCCCCGCTTTTTAGCCTCCGATCCAAGAGAACGGCCACCGCTGTCCGGCCTGGGCCGAAAGACAAGATCGTCCCCCTTGGCGAGGAATGATCCCGGTGCGAGGGAGATGACGGTAATCCCGAAGCGGTTTGAGGCTTCGGAGAGAAGGGACGGGGATGGCACGGAAATTCCCCCCACCACGGCCGAGACGTTCCGTTCAGCGGCTGTCCGGAGGGCGGAGGAGGGGTCGGTCTCCGAAAGGAGGACCGGCTGAAATTTTCTGGAGGATGAGCGGGAATTGAAATATTCCATGGCCAGCACCACGGACTGGAGGGCCTGCCGGGAAACCACCGCTCCGGTAGTGTCCCGCTCGTCGAAGAGAAGTGCCACCGGCACAATCTCAGGCGTACCACGCCAGAGAAAAAGTGAAATTATACACAAAAAAGCCGCGGAAAAAACTACCCAGCGCTTTGTCACTACCCCGCCTCCCGGGTGGATGGTGCCCCTCCTGGAAAAGGTACAGGATCCATCGGGAGGGACCGGTACAGACCACGGTATTTTATCATTATATGAAACAGTATTTCAAGAAAAAACAAATAAATAAAAAATATAACACCGCTGAATATAATTCATCCTGCTGCGGGCGGCCCGTTCCGGGGCAAAGGGCTGCAGGGCAGTATGAGTAAACGGTTAATATCCTGAGATGCAGATTTATTGTATCAGAATGAGCCTCTTTCGCAATTGGCCCGCAGAATTTTTGAGCGGAAAAGATAATTTTTTCAGACGAAAAGAAGGTCCTTCGCCCGTTCCCGGAGTTCCTTTCTTCGGTCCTTCCATTCCGGGAGGACACTTTCCAGCAGAGAGTAAAATCCCCTGCCGTGGTCCGGATGGACGGTATGGCAGAGTTCGTGGAGCAGCACGTAGTCGATGCAGTCGGGAGAAGCCTTCACCAGCAGGGTATTCAGGGTGACGACACCTTTTCCGGTGCAGCTTCCCCACCGGGAGCGCATGGTCCGGATCCGGAGGGGCGGCTCATCCTTCAGAAAAGAAGAGCACATGGGAAGACACCGCTTCATGGCGAGGGGAAACTCCTCAGCGGCCTTGAGGGAATACCACCGGTTCAGAAGCCCGGGCAGGGACGCCTGGGGCTCCGTGCCCTTGCGCAGGGTGACCCGCAGGGTACCGCCCTCGATCAGGGCGTCAAACCGTTTCCCCTCCCTGATATCAAGCGGGTAGATTTTTCCCAGAAAGGGGATCGGGCTTCCCTGCCCCAGGGGAGCACGGGAAACGGGGGCGGGGACGGAGCGGAAATACTCCAGTTTTTTCAGTATCCACTCCCTTTTTTCCTCTACAGCCCTGTCCACGGCGGCCCGGTCCAGAAACATCGGAGCCTTCACCGTCACCCGGCCGCCGGGGTGGACTGAAATCTGCAGAGTTTTCCGGCTGCTGAATTCCACGCCGTAGGGGGGAAGCCTGTCCTGAAAATCTGCCACGGGGAACCCTCCTTCGCTCTTCTTCCGGACATCCTACCATTTTTTATTCCCGCCGGCACCCTCCTTCTCTGGTATAGTGGTCTTCCGGAAGCTTTACGGAAGGGGATGGACGGGCATGGCGAAAGAGGAACAGCAGGGCGACATTTCCGCTGCCGGGGCGCTGACCGCCCTCGGCGGCATCCTTGCCATCCTCGCCGGGGGCACCCTGGCGTTCGGAATTCATATCGCCGTGCTGCTGGCCCTCTGCGGGATATTCACCACGGCTTTTTTCCGGCTGCAGTACGGCTTCGGGTGGAGGCTCCTCTTCGTCGACGGAGTGCTCCCCATGTTCTCCCGGGCGTCCGGGGCCCTTGGTATCCTTCTCAGCGTGGGGCCCCTCATCGCCGCATGGACCCTCTCCGGCACCATTCCCTACCTTGTCTCCACAGGGCTTGATCTTCTCACTCCCCGGATTTTCCTGCCCGCGGCCTTTCTCCTCTGCTCCTTCGCCTCCCTGCTCACGGGCACGTCCTGGGGTACTGCGGCCACCTTCGGCGTAGCCCTCACCGCCGTCGCCGGCGGCCTCGGCATTCCCGCCGCCGCCGCCGCCGGGGCCATCGTGGGGGGCGCCTACTTCGGCGACAAGCTCAGTCCCGTCTCGGACACCACGGTCCTCGCCGCCGCTGTGGCGGAAGTGGACGTCATGGACCATATCAGGTCCACCCTCTGGACCACCATCCCCGGAGCGGTCCTGAGCGTGGCCGTCTACGCCGCGGCGGGGTCAGGGGCCGGAGGAGCCATGGACACGGCGGGAATCGCGGCAATGACATCGGCCCTTTCTGGACGGTTTTTCCTCAGCCCCGTTCTGCTCCTTCCTCCCCTGGTCCTTTTGGTCATGGCATGGAAACGGTTTCCCACCCTGGCGGCCCTGTGGACATCCGTGGGGCTTGCCCTCCCCCTGGCCCTGTTCCAGGGGTACGGCCCATGGGAGATTTTGGCCGCCATGGCCGCCGGTCCCCGGGTGGTCACCGGAAACCCGGCGGTGGACGACCTTCTCGGCAGGGGAGGGCTGCTCTTCCTGGCAGGGGTGGCCGCAGTGGTCTGCGCCGCCTATGTCTTCGCCGGGCAGCTTGAAGCCACGGGAACCTTCCGTCGGGTCAGCGGCCTTCTCCAGAGGCGGTTCATCGGCCGCAGCAGGGGAAAATTCGTCCTCTCCGTCTCCCTCACGGGGATGACGGTGGCCGTCGCCACGGGAAACTCCTACCTGAGCGAGATCCTCCCCGGTACCATGTTCCGGCGCCTCGCCGACGAGATGGACATCTCCAGGAGGGTTCTTTCCCGCACCCTGGAGGACTCGGGAACGGTGGTGGTCCCTCTCGTTCCGTGGTCTGCCGCTGCGGTCTACATGTCAGCGGTGCTCGGCGTTTCAGCGGGGGAATATCTTCCCTGGGCGGTGATATGCTACTCCGGCGTGCCGGCGGCATGGCTGTTCGCCTTTTCGGGGATCGCCCTCTGGCCGTCGGACCGGCGGGAAGAAAAAAAACGCCCGGGGCGATGAGCCCCGGGCGTTGTGTTCGTGCCGGATCAGGACATTCCTTCGAGGGGTTTCTTCGGGAACAGCAGGTGGTTGTAGCTGCTGAGGATGTGGTCCCTCATGGCGGCCTCGGCGGCGCCGGGGTCCCCCCCTTCCACGGCGTCCACTATCTTCCTGTGCTCCAGGTAGCTCAGGCGCTTCGTGTCGTAGTCCGACTCCAGGCAGTAAAAACTCATGAAAAACAGGACGTACAGGTTCGACCTCCAGTAGAGCTGCCGGATATACATCTTCATGTAGGGATTGTCCGACGAATCAGCCAGGAGCATGTGGAAGTCTTCGTTCAGCTCCGCATATTCCCCCTTCAGGTTGGCCCTGAAGGTCTCCTCTTCCCGGGCGTTGATCCTCCGGAGCTCCAGGACCGTTTCTTTCGAAGCTGAGCGGGCGCAGAGCATGGCGGCCTTGCTTTCCAGGATTCCCCGCATGAAGAAGACGTCCTCGATGTCCTTGGGCGTGAGGAGGGGAATCTGGTATCCCCTCGATCCCTCGGACTTGACGAGAAACCCTGTGGACGCGAGCTGCCCCAGGGCCTCCCGCACGGGGGTCCTGCTCATGCCGAGTTCCCTGGCGAGGGCCGTCTCGAGAAGACGCTCGCCTGGGGAGAAGCGGTGGGCTGCAATAAGACGGACAATCTCCCTGCCGGCCTTGTCGGTAGCTGAAAGAGATTCCATGACCACGGATCACCTCAAAAGCGCATCGGATAATAAAAAGAGCTGTCCATGAGTGTACCAGATATTCCGGACAAACGCATTGCCTGTAAAAATGTTCAATTAATATTTGATTTATAAAATTCTAAAATTAAATCATCTTGACAGAAGGAAACGAAAGCACAATGATATCCATAAACGTATCCATTTTAGGATTCGCAGGAAGGGGGGCAGCGAAAGATCCGGGAAAAACGTGTCTGAAGGGGAAGTGAACGAAACCCATCCCCACAGGGGAAAAAAGGAGGAGAATTCAGTGCCTGAAGAACGGAAACACAGGGATATTTCTCTCGGCGGAGCAGTTCTTATCTTCGGAATCATTCTCTCGATCATCGTCGTCGGACGGCTGATACTGGGCTTTGACGTGGCCCTGCTCCTGATGTTCATCGGCATGTTCACCACGGCCGTGTACGTGTTCCACTACAGGTTCACGTGGGAGGAGCTTTTCGACAAGGGCGTCGTTCCCATGATCGCCCGGGCGTCCGGCGCCATCATGATCCTGCTCACGGTGGGCCCCCTCATCGCAGCATGGATGCTGTCGGGGACCATTCCCTACCTGATTTATACCGGCCTTCAGCTTCTCAGCCCGAAATCCTTCCTCATGGCTGCCTTCGTGATCTGCGCCCTGTCGTCCACCATGACGGGAACATCCTGGGGAACCGCCGCCACCTTCGGCGTGGCCTTCATGGGCATCGCCCAGGGCCTCGGCGTGCCCCTGGCTGCCGCTGCGGGAGCGGTGGTGGCCGGAGCCTATTTCGGCGACAAGCTCAGCCCCGTGTCGGACACCACGGTCCTTGCGGCTGCGGTGGCCGAGGTTGAGGTGGTGGACCACATCCGCTCCATGCTCTGGACCACCATCCCGGCATTCCTCGTGAGCCTCGCGGTGTACGGCTACGTGGGGTCGAACGCCTCCGGCGAGATCGACCTTACGTCCGTCAATGAAATTCTCGGCGGCATTTCCAAGACCTTCAAAATGACCCCCCTCGTGCTGGTTCCGCCCCTGGCGGTGCTGGTGCTGGCCTACCGGCGCTATCCCACCCTTCCTGTGCTGTGGATCGCCATCGTCCTCGCCGTGCCCCTTGCCATGATGCAGGGCTATGATCTCACCACCATCGTGAAGTCCATGGCCTCCGGTCCGAAGATCGTCACCGAGGTGGCGAGCCTGGACAAGCTCCTGAGCAGAGGCGGTCTGGCCTTCATGTCAGGTTCGGTGGTGGTGGTCTTCTTCGCCTACATCTTCGCCGGGCAGCTTGAGTACACGGGCACTTTCCGGAAGATCTGCTCCTCCCTGAAGGAGAGCTTCATCGGTAACAGCAAGGGACGGTTTGTCGTGTCCGCGTCCGTCACGGGCATTCTCACCGGCCTCGGCACGGGAAATTCCTACCTGAGCGAGATCGTCCCGGGCACCATGTACAAGGATCTTGCCGACGACATGAACATCTCCCGCAGGGTGCTCTCGAGGACCCTCGAGGATTCCGGCACCGTGGTGGTGCCCCTCATTCCGTGGTCGGCGGCGGGCATCTACATGTCCACCGTTCTCGGGGTGTCCGTCTTCGAGTACGTGCCCTGGGCCATTCTGTGCTACCTCGGCTTCCTGACGGCCTGGTTCTACGGCTTCACCGGCATCGCCATCTGGCCGTCGGACAAAAAGAAAACCGCCTGATCCACCCGGTTCCCCGGGGAGCCCCGGCTCCCCGGGGACCGTTGCCCTTCCCTACACCTTCCGGTACACTGACCCAAGAAGAAAAAGTTTGTCTTCCCCCGCCAAGGCGGGACGGAGGAAAGGAGAACCCATTTCATGCTTCTGATTCGGAACGCCGACCTGTATGACCCTGAACATAAGGGGCTGTGCGACATTCTTATGGCCGCCGGCCGCATTTTGTCCGTATACCCCGCCGGAACGGCGGACCCGGCGGCCCTGTCAGGCCTCTCCGCCGATTTTAGGACGGTAGACGCCGGGGGAAACCTCACCATGCCGGGTATTCTCGACAGGCACGTCCACTTCAACGGTGCCGGAGGCGAAGGGGGACCGGCCAACAGGACCCCGCCCCTCCAGCTTTCCTCCTTCGTCCGGGCGGGGGTCACCTCCGCCGTAGGGATGCTGGGGACCGACGGCACCTGCCGCGCCCTGGAGGAACTCCTCATGAAGGCCAGGGGACTCGAGGAGGAGGGCATTTCCACGTGGATCCTCACGGGGAGTTACGGCCTTCCCTCGCCGACCCTCACGGGCTCCGTGGCGAGGGACCTCTGCCTCATCGACAAGGTGATCGGCCTCAAGCTGGCCGTGTCGGACCATCGGAGTTCCCACCCCTCTGTGGAGGAGATCCGGCGGGCCGCCTCCAACGTCCGGGTGGGGGGCATCCTCTCCGGCAAGGCGGGCTGCCTCTGCGTCCACATGGGGAGCGAGGCCTCGGGGCTGACGCCTCTTCTCGACGCCATGGAGGGAACGGACATCCCCATCACCCAGTTTGCTCCCACCCACATCTCCAGGTGCGAGGCCCTGGTGGAGCAGTCCGCGGCCTTCGGGCTCCGGGGCGGGTACCTGGACATCACCGCCGCCCCGGGGAAAAACCCCCTGTTCGGCCTCGCCACGGCAGCGGTGGTGGTCACCCTCCTGGAGAGGGGCGTTCCGGCGGGGAACATCACCCTGAGCTCCGACGGCAACGGGTCCATGCCCTCCTTCAACGAAAAGGGGGAGATGACGGGCCTGAAGGTGGGCCCCCTGGAATCGGTTCTCGAATCGGTGGCGGAGATGCTCCGGGAAGGTGAGATATCCAGGGAGACGGTGATCTCCCTTGTGACGTCGAATCCGGCGGATCATCTGAAGCTGTCCCGCAAGGGGAGAGTCCGCCCGGGGTGTGACGGGGACGTGCTGGTCCTCGACGGAAACTTCAGGCCCCTGTTCCTGGCCGCGAAGGGGCGGCTCCTTCTGGAGGAGGGCGAAGTCATCGTCCGGGGGACCTTCGAATCCTAAATCCGCAGGCAGCGGGGAGCGTCACCGGTGCTCGCTTGGGCCGCCGGTGCAGATTGTCATCCTTGACAACTGCCCAAGCGATCAACTCGGCTCCCTTCGTTCGCCGGTTGCCTGCTTGTGAAACCGACATCCTTGTCGGTTTCTCGGCCCGGGCGCTGTCCCCCAGGGGATATCTCCGCAAAGTGCGCGGAGCGAGATCTCTTCGACCCTGGCGGGTCGAATTCACCTTATGCCCGGCGACACTCCCTCTGCCAGAAAAAGCTGCGGATTTAGGCTAATAGGCTCGCCTTGAAATACGACAAACACGGGAGCGGCCCGCTCTCCCATGCCGGGGAGGGGCCGCTCCTGTTCTTTTTTTGAAGAAACGCTTTTATCCCTTCAGAGACTTCACGAAGGCCTCCATGCGGTCCATTCCTTCGGCAAGCACCTCGAGGGACCGGGTGCAGGCCAGGCGGACGTAGCCCTCGCCGCATGCGCCGAAGGCCGATCCCGGAAGGGTGGCCACCTTTCCCTTCTCCAGGAGCCTCCAGGCGAATTCCTCGCTGGTAAGCCCCGTGCCCCGGATGTCCGGGAAGAGGTAGAAGGCCCCTTCGGGCTCGGAGCACCGGACGCCGGGCATGGCGTTGAGCCGTTCCGCCACGTAGCCGAGCCTCTGCCGGAAGATCCCGGCCCGCTCCTCGAGCTTTCGGTCATGGTTGTCCAGGGCGTACTTCGAGGCCATCTGGGTCGGGACGTTGACCCCGTAGGTCTGGTTCGCGCCGATAAGGGCCATGAGCCGGACCAGGGGCGCCGGGCCGATGGCGTAGCCGATGCGCCAGCCCGTCATGCAGTGGCTCTTGGAGAGCCCTCCCATGGTCAGGGTCCTCTCCTTCATGCCGGGGATGGTGGCGAAGGGCACGTGCCGTCCCTTGTAGACCAGGGAGTCGTAGATTTCGTCCGAGAGCACCGTGAGGTCGTGCCGTTCCGCCACGGCGGCGATGTCCTCCATCTGCCGCCGGGTCATGACCCTTCCGGTGGGGTTGCTGGGGGAGCAGATCATGAGCACCTTCGACTTCGGCGTGACCGCCCGTTCCAGGGCCTCCGCCGTGGGGACGAAGCCGGCCTCCTCCGTCGTCGGAAGGTGGACCGCCGTTCCCCTGTGCTGGTAAATCTGCTCGAAATAGGGAGTGAAGCACGGCTCCGCCGTGATCACCTCGTCGCCCGGGTCGAGGAGGGCCTGGAGGGCCAGGTGGACCGACTGGACTCCTCCCGCCATGATCATCACCTCGTCGGGGGATGATTTGAGGCCGTACCGCCTGTCCCAGTAGCCGCACACAGACCGGCGGACGTCCTCGAACCCCATGATGGGGCCGTAGTGGGTGTATCCTTCCTTCGCCGCCTTCGCGGCGGCGTCGATGATGTCGTGCTCCGTGTCGAAATCCGGCTCTCCCTCTCCCAGGTTGACCATGTCGGGGTCGGCCGCGGCGGCCTGGAAGATCTTCAGCATGCCGGAGGGCTGCAGTCCCGCGTACCGTTCGGCGAACTTCATGCTACCCTCTCCTTGTTCTCTGAGTCGTATTTCCCCGCCGGGGGAAGAAAAAAGCCCGCACCTCCGGGGTGCGGGCCGGGAATGTCGTCTCTACTCGTATTCCTTCAGCATGGCGGCGTACTCCTCCTCCATGCCCTTCCTCACGTGGTAGCAGTGCTCGTCTCCGGGGAACTTGCCCGTCCGCACGTCCTCCACGTACTCCTTGAAGGCGTTGGTGATGACTTCCGCCACGTTGGCGTACACCTTGACGAATTTCGGCGTGAAGGCCTGGAACATGCCGATCATGTCGCCGCAGATCAGAAGCTGACCGTCACAGGGGGCGCCGGCGCCGATGGAGTACACGGGAATGGTCAGCTTCTTCGCCAGGAACTGGGTGAGCTCGGGCGGCACCGCCTCCACGAGCAGGGCATAGGCCCCCGCCCGCTCCACCGCAAGGGCGTCCTCGATGACGTACCGGGCCGATGCGGGGTCCAGCCCCTGGGCCTTGAATCCTCCGAGGGGACCGGAGCTCTGGGGGGTGAGGCCTATGTGGCCGCACACCAGCATTCCCGCGTCCGCCATGGCCTTGATCCGGGACTCCACCCGCACGCCGCCCTCGAGCTTGATGGCGTCCACGTCCGCCTCCTTGAAGAAGCGCACGGCGTTCTCCACCGCCTGCTGGTCAGAGACCTGGTAGGACCCGAAGGGCATGTCGCCCATGACGAAGGTGTTCGGCGCGCCCCGGCGCACGGCCTTGCAGTGGCTGATGCAGTCCTCCATGGTCACGGGGATGGTTCCCTGGTACCCCAGGGTGATCATGCCCAGGGAGTCACCCACGAGGATCATGTCCATCCCCGCGGCCTCGGCGAAGCTCGCCATGGGGAAATCGTAGGCCGTGACCCACGTGACCTGTTCTCCGTTCTTCTTCATGTTCACAAAATCGAGGCGCCCTTTCTTCTTTGCCATCACTCATTCTCCTTTCCCCGTCGAGGGGTGTGAATTTAGAAGTCCCGGACGGCGTTCACCGTTTCCAGGAACGAATCCGCACTGACGTTGCAGCCTGTGATGACCACCGCTGTTCTGGCGCCGGGAGGAACGATTCCGGAGAGCAGGGCTCCCGGGCCCGTGGCAGCCGCCCCCTCCACAGCTATTTTATGCTTTCTTAGCAGAAAGGCCATACCCCCGGCGATGTCTTTTTCAGGGACGAGAGCGATACCGTCCACCAGCCGCCTGACGAGGGGGAAAGTGTAGCGGTTTTCGAGACCGATCCCGCCGAGCAGGCTGTCCGCAAGGGTGTCCGATTCCTCGAGGACCACGGGTTTTCCGGCCTTGAGGCTTTCGTACATCACCGCCCCCTTCTCCATGGAGACTCCCGTGACCCTGGCCCCCGGGATGTTCGCCTTCACGGCGAGGGCGATGCCGGAGATGAGGCCGCCTCCCGACGTGGGGACCACCACGGTATCCACGGCGGGAAGGTCCTCGAGGATTTCCAGGCCGATAGTTCCCTGCCCGGCGATGACGAAGGGATCGTCGAAGGGATCCACCACGGTCATCCCGTCCCTCCGGGCCAGTTCCCTGCAGTATTCTTCCGCGTCGTCCTGGCTCGTGCCGGCTATGAGGACGTCCGCTCCCCACCGGCGGATCGCCTCCAGCTTTGCCTCCGGAACCCTGTCGGAGACGAAGACGGAAGCCTGTATTCCCAGCCTGCGGGCCATGCAGGCCACCGCCTGGGCATGGTTTCCCGTGGAATAGGTGGTTACCCCCCGCTTTCTCTCATCGTCGGAGAGGCTCAGTATCCTGTTGGCCGCCCCGCGGATCTTGAAGGCGCCGACTTCCTGGAGGTTCTCCAGCTTCAGGAAAATTTCCGCGCCGAGAAGTCCGGAGAGGTGCGGCGAAAAGACGAGGGGGGTCCGGAGAACATAGGGAGCGATTCGCTTCCGGGCCTCCCAGACGTGCCGGGCCTCCGGCAGGCCTCCATGGCCTTCCCCGGGAATTCCCATTACCGGTCCGGCCTTTCGGGGAGAAGGGCGATCACGTCGATCTCCACGAGGGACCCGCCCGGAATGACGCTCTGGACGGTGGTTCTCACCGGGAAGGGAACGGAAAAGAACTGCCGGTAGATTTCATTGTATCCGTCGAAGTCCTCCGCGTCGGCCAGGTGGGCCGTCACCTTCACCACGTCGTCCAGAGAGCATCCGGCGGCCTCGAGGATACCCCGGATGTTCTCCAGGACCTGCCGGGTCTGGACCTTCACGTCCCCCTCGACCAGGTCGCTGCTTCCCGGCTTTTCCGCCGTCTGGCCGCTCACGAAGACGAAGCCGCCGGCGACCAGTCCCGGTGTGTAGGCCCCCGCCGGAACGGGGGAAGACGCAGGGTGAACGGGGCGTTTTCTCATGGCGCTCATTTCCTCCTTTCGCAGAACCGAAGTTCCCCGCTCACGCCCCCAGGAAAGCCAGGGCGGAGCGCACCAGGATCTCCACAGCCGCGGGAAGGGCCTCTTCGTCGATGTCGAATTTCGGGTGGTGCTGGGGGTAGTCGGTTCCCTTCTCCCGGTCGCCCGTTCCCACGAAGAAGAAGACCGAGGGAACTTCCCGGGCGAACTCGGCGAAATCCTCCCCGGCGGTGCAGGTATAGGGGACAAGGTTTTCAGCCCCCACCACCGCCGAAGCGGCGTCCCTCACCAGGGCAGCCATTCCGGGGTCGTTCACCAGGCAGGGGTTGCTGGGAATCCATTCCAGGGAATAGTCCATCCCCGACGCGGCGCATATTCCGGCGAGCACCCGCTCGAACCGCTGAAGGGGCCGCTCGGGGCTGTCGGGCCCCCCGGAATAGAGATAGCGTACCGTTCCCGCCAGGGAAACCTCCTCCGGAATGATGTTGGAGGCCTGTCCCCCGGCGTGGACCGAACCGAACATGACGAGGGTGGGGGAGAAGACGTCGATCTCCCTGGTCTGGATCATCTGGGCTGCGGAGATGAAGTTCGCCGCCGCCAGGACGGGATCGGCCGCCTTGTGGGGGGCGCCCGTGTGGCCGCCCTTCCCCCGGATGACTGCCCGGAACTCGTCCATGGCCGCCATGACGGGGCCGGCCTGGACCGAGATCTTTCCCGACGGGATGCCGCTCCAGACGTGGAGGGCCATGGCGCCGTCCACCGGAGGGTCGGAGAGGAGGCGCCCCTCGTCGATCATCCTCCGTGCCCCGGCGATCTCCTCGTTGGGCTGGAAGACGAGACGGACGGTTCCGGAAAAGCGGTCCTTCATGCGGCTGAGCATCTTCGCCGCCGTCAGCAGGACCGCCATGTGGGCGTCGTGGCCGCAGGCGTGCATCATCCCCCTGTTCAGTGAGGCGAAGGGCAGCCCGGTCTGTTCCTCCAGGGGCAGGCCGTCCATGTCGGCCCGGAGAAGAAGGATCTTTCCTCCGCCGTTTCCCTTGATCAGGGCCGTCACGCCTGTCCCGGCCACCCCTTCCTTTACCTCCAGGCCCAGGCCCCGGAGGAAGGCCGCGATTCTCCCGGCGGTCCACCGCTCACCGAAGCCGGGCTCCGGATGGGCGTGGAATTCCCTCCTCAGGGCGACGAGCTCCCCGGCGAGTTCCAGTGTTTCATGGCCCAGGTTCGCCATGGAAATCCCTCAGCGGGTGAGGATTTTTCTCGGGAAGGAGCAGAAGGGCTCGCATCCCGTGTCGGTGACGAGGAAGGGCTCGCTGTTTTCGAAGCCGAAATCGTCCTCCCAGATCCCCGGCATGAGGTGGATGGTCATTCCGGGCTTCAGCACCGTCTTATCCCCGGGGCGGAGGCTCAGGGTGTGCTCCCCCCAGTCGGGAACGTAGTTCGCGCCGATGGAATACCCCAGCCGGGACGGCTTGACCACGCCGGACCCTTCGATGGCCTTCCGCCACCGGGCCTCCACCTCCTCGGCGGTGACTCCCGGCCGGATGAAGGCCAGGGTCTCCTCCACGCCCCTGAGCACCGTGTCTGCCACCTTGCGGAGCTTCTCCGGCGGCGTGCCGATGTAGACCGTCCGGGAGAGGGGGCAGTGGTACCTGAACCGGACCCCGCAGAGCTCGAGAAGGACCAGGTCCCCCGGGGCGTACTTCCGTTCGGGATCCCACCCGAGATGGGCGCAGGTGGTCCGTTCGTTGGAGGGCATGATAGGGAAGATGGCGGGATGATCGCCCGTAAACTCATCCGTTCCCGTGATGCAGGCGTGGTAGACGTTGGCGGCGGCGGAGCTTTCCCGGGCGCCGGTCGTGATGGAGTTCACGGCGGTCTCCATGACATGTTCGCAGACCCTTGCCGCCTGCTTCATGTAGCGGATCTCCGCCGGCGACTTGATGACCCGGACCCAGTTGACCAGCGATGTGGCGTCGGTGATTTCCATGGAGGGGAGCTCTTCCGAGAGGGTCCGGAGGCACTTGCCGGTGAACCAGTAGTTGTCCGCCTCCACCCCCAGGTTCTTTCTCTCCCACCCGTGCTCACGGATGATGTCCGCCACGAAGCTCATGGGGTGCCTGAAGACGTTCTGCACGTAATCATCGGCATAGGGGCGTATGCTGTCCGGGCTGAGCCACGTGGTCAGCTTCGCACCGTTGCCGTCCATTCCCCGGCCCCACCAGAGGGGCTCGTCCCGGTCCAGGGCCACGACAAGTCCCTGGTGGACGTAGAAGGACCAGCCGTCGTATCCGGTGAGGTAGTTCATGTTCGCCGGGTCGCTCACCACGAGAACCTCTATCTTGTTCCGGAGCATGCTCTCCTTCGTTTTTTTCAGCCGTTCGTGAAACTCGGAGATTTCGAAGTACATAACGTCGCCTCCTGAACTGAAATCAGCACCAGCCGCGCAGAAGCATGGCGGCCCGTATTTTCCCCATGGCGTTGATCCATGCGCCTCGGCGCATGGAGACCTTCCGCTCCGCCGCCCGCTCCGCCGCCTCCCGGTACGCGGTGAGGATGCGGCCGTTCAGCCGTTCCTCCACCTTGTCCAGGGACCAGTAGTCGTTGCTCAGCCCCTGGGTGCGCTCGAAGTCGCAGACGATGGCCCCGCCGCTGTTGGCCACCACGTCGGGGATCACCCTGATTCCCGCGGAGGCAAGCATGTCGTCCGCCTCGGGGGATACGGGGGCGTTCGCCGCCTCCACGATGACCTTTGCCTGTATCCGGAGGGCGTTTTCCGCGGTGATCACGTCCTGCACCGCCGCCGGTATCAGGATGCCGCAGGGAATTTCGAGAATCCTGCCTTTGTCGGCGTTCCTCCCCCCAGGGAAGCCCGCCACGGAGCCGATGCGCTCCACATGGGCCGCCAGCCCGCCGATATCGAGTCCCCCCGGGTTTTCAACCGCCCCGGCGATGTCGGAGACCGCCGTGACGGGGAAGCCCATGGATGAGAGCTTTTTCGCCGCCACTGAGCCCACCTGGCCGAACCCCTGGATGACCACGGGCGTCCGTCCCGGTTCAAGGTTCATTTCCTCCGCAGCTTTTCCCGTGCAGGCCGCCACTCCCCATCCCGTGGCCTCGAAGCCCCCCAGGGAACCTCCCAGTTCGGCGGGTTTGTCGTTGATGGCCGCGGGGCAGTGCATTCCCGTCATCTGTTCGTATTCATCCAGCATCCAGGCCATGGCCTGTTTTCCCGTGCCGATATCCGCTCCGGGAATGTCCGTGAAGGCCCCCTTCGGGTTCAGCCTCCGGATGAATCCCCGGATAAGCCGCTCGTACTCCCCCTCGCTCAGGGCGGACGGATCCGCCCTGATGCCTCCCTTCCCCCCGCCGGCGGGAATGCCGGCCACTCCGTGCTTAATGCTCATAAAAAGGGATAATGCCTTGATCTCCTCCGGCGTGAGGCCGGAGCGCACCCTGGTGCCGTCCTTCGTGGGCCCGGTGGCGTCCTGGTGGCACGACCGGAAGGCCAGAAACAGCTTCCGGGCCCCGTTGTCCATCCGCACCGGAATGGTGAACTCGGTGAACCGCATGGGCACGGAGAGCCGCTCCAGGATCTCGGGTTCCAGGTCCATGGCTTCCGCCGCTTTCGACAGGTTGAACAGCGCTTCTTCCCAGACATTTTTCATGGGGTTCCCCTCCCTGGAGTACTCCGGGGTCTGCCTCAGCTCCGTGGGACCGCCGGGGGGAGAGGAACCTCCCCCCGGCGGAAAACCGGCTATTTCGCTATTTTCTTCTCCGCTTCCTCGAGCTCCTTCACCAGGGTCTCGAGAACATCTTTACCGTAGGGTTCCGCCATCTTCACGTAGGTGTCCCGCACGGGGAGGGAGAGCTTCTTGAAGGTTTCACGCTCCTCGGGGGCGGGCACGATCACCTGGAGGGAAGGCTTGATCTTCAGCATCTTCTGGAGCCGCTCGGAATTCATCCTGTCCTGCATGTCGAAGACGAAATCGATGGTCTCCCGGGCCGTCTCCTCGATGATCTTCTTCTGCTCCGCCGGAAGGGTCTCGAACCACTTCAGGCTCACCACGAAGGTGGCCACGAAAGGCATCTCCCTGATGTCGATGAAGTAATCCTGCTGCTCGTAGAACTTCATCTCCTCGTGGGCGAAGAAGGGCTGGATGTTGCCGTCCACCATTTTCAGCTGCAGGGCGGAGTAGAGGTCGGGATAGGGCACCTGGACCGCGTTGGCGCCGTAAGATTTGTAGATCTCGGCCAGGAGCGGGTCGCCCATGATGCGCATCCTGAAATTCCTGAAATCGTCGGGTGTTCTCAGGGGCTTGTTGGCGGTCCATACCTGCCACCCCTCGGGGAAGACGCCCAGCAGCTTCAGGTTGTGCTTCTCGTACTCCTTCTCCAGGAGGCTGTAGATGGCCACGCTGTTCTTCATGACCTCTTTGTTGACTTCCATCCTGTCGGACCAGATGAAGGGGAGGGAGAAGACCCGGACCACCGGAATGAAGGTTCCCAGGTGTCCGGGAGACGCCATGGTGAAATGAAGGACGCCGTTCATGGTCTGCTCCGTCAGGTCTTCGCTGTCGCCGAGGACCCCCACGGGATAAATTTCGATTTCCGTATCCGGAATCCGCTCCATGATCTTCTTCTTGAAGAACTGGGCGAACTCATCCTGCACGCTCCCGGTGATTTCCTCGATGGCGAACTTCCACTCCTGCTTCGCCGCCATGGCCGGGGAGACAGCCCCGAAGACGAAGAAACACACGAGCACCGTTGCCGCCGCTTTCAAAAACCTGTTCATTCCTTCCAGCACCTCCTTCAGATTGGGAACAACTCCTTGTATTTCGATGCCCGGACTGCCTGATTTTCCTGGTTTTTCCGGCGGATTCCCCCTTTCGGCTGTGCTTCCCCGCGCACGGGACGCTATCTGAAGGCCAGGTCCCTCAGGAAAAGGGAGAGGGACGGGAAAAAGATGACGATGAGGGTCGCGAGAATGTACAGGGCGAGGAACGGCGTGATCCGCCGCACCACGTCCGCGTAGGGGCGCCTGAAGACGGCCATGGCTGTGAAGATGTTGCACCCGAAGGGTGGCGTGACCGCCCCGATGGCCGCCTGCATGGTTACCAGGACGCCGATGAGGATCGGGTCGATGCCGAGCTTCATGGCGATGGGGTGGAAAATGGGGGCGAGGATCATGATCACCACGATGGAGTCCACGAACATGCACCCGATGAAGTAGGACGCGGCGATGATCAGAAGGAGCCTGACCATGGACGGGTTTTCCCCCAGCAGGGGGGGCAGGATCATCTCGGGGATCCTGGCGTAGCCGATGAGCCACGAGAAGGCGGCTCCCGCCGCCACGAGGATGAACACCACCGCCGTGACGATGCCCGTGGAAAGGGAGATGCGGTACAGGTCCTTCCAGCCGATATGCCGGTACACGAGAACTTCCACGGCCACGGCGTAGAGGACCGCCACCGCCGCCGCCTCGGTGGGGCTGAACTTGCCCGAGTAGATGCCCCCGAGGATGATGAGGGGGAAGCCGATGGGAATGACGGCTTTTTTGAGGGCCTTCAGCCGGTCGGCAAGGGGTACTTTCGGTGTGCGGACGATGTCCATTGTCCGGGCGGCGAAGCTGCAGTACAGGGAAAAGAGAAGGAAGACCAGCAGCCCGGGCCCGATCCCCGCGATGAAGAGCTCGCCCACGGAGCTGCCGGTGACCACGCCGTAGATGATCATGGAGATGCTCGGCGGGATGAGCAGGGCGATGCCGGCGGCGTTGATGATGAGGGCGATGGAGAAGGAATCGTCGTACCTGTCGCGGAGAAGGTAGGGGCGCATGGTGCCCCCGATGGCCACCACCGTGGCCTGGGTGGACCCCGAGACGGCGCCGAAGAAGGTGCATGCCGCCGTGGTGGTTACGGCGAGGCCTCCCCGGGTGTGGCCGAAGAAGGCCATGACGAAGTCGATGAGCCGCCTGGCCACCTGTCCGGTGGAGATCACGTCGGCGGCGAAGATGAACATGGGCACCGCCACGAGAGACAGGGGCCTTACCCCCACAAGCATCTGCTGCACCAGGTTCATGGGGTCGAGCAGGGGAAAGTACACCGCCGCCACGATCACCGGCGTCAGGGCCAGGGGGACGATCATGGGAAAGCCGAGGATGAGGAAAAAGCACATGATCCCTATCATCAGAAGCAGCATGTCAGTTCCCCTCCTTCTTCGCGGCCATCTCTCCCGGGTCGAGCAGTTCATCCTTCACATAGTAGGAAACCCAGACGTCGCCGCTCTTCAGGTTGCGGAAAAAGGTGAGGAAGTACTGGACCCCGGTGAGGGCGAACCCTACCGGGACCACCGACCAGACGTAGTGAAGGGGAAACTGGAGGATCGGGCTGACCCTGTGGAGCGTCCCCACCCGGCGGACATAGCGGAAGGACAGCCAGGCGAGGTAAAGCATGATGCAGGCCGTAACCAGCGAGACAAAAAGGGCAAGGAGCTTCTGGGGTTTCCCCCTTAGAGCGTCGTTCAGGATGGACATGCGGATATGGAGCCCTTTCCTGGCGGCGTAGCTCGTACCCAGAAACGTCACCATGACCACGAGAAACTGGCTGATCTCCTCGGAGGCGTTGATGCTGGAATAGAAAAAGTTCCGGGAAATCACGTTGGCGATGAGAATCACCGCCATGAACAGGATGCCGTACACGAGGATCTTTTCCTCGATCCAGGTGAGAACGCTGTCGATCTTTTCAAGGTTTCTCAATAGCGGATCCTCCCTCCCGGCGAACGGATGGGCCCCGGCGGCCCGGGGCGGAAGAGCCCGGGAACTGTCCGTCCCGGGCTCTCAAAAGGATAAATCAGTCGACTGCGGGGAGCCTGAGGTCGGCGGGACCCCGGCCGGAAAGCTTCAGCTCGGGAGCGCGGCGCTCCATGATCTCCCGAAGGGTGGAGGCGATCTTCACCTTGGCCCGGATGAACTCGTCGTGCCACCCGTCGGTGACCCAGGGCTTGTAGATGTCGCCCTCCGAGGTTCCCGGCTCGATCTTGAAGTACACGGGCGAGGCCACCCGGACGATCTCCGGGGCGTCGTAGGCCCTGAACATGCCGCCGAAGGAGTCCACGATGATCATGTAGACGTCCAGGGGCATGTTCACCGCCGTGCGGATGCTGGAGAGGATGGGAAGGGACACGTCGGAGATGGGGTTCATGGTGTCGGCCCCCAGCTCCTCCAGGAGCTTCGCCCCGGCGGGGCTGCACTGGCCGCCGAAGACGGACCACTTGAAAATGGTCTCCTTCGGGAGAAAACCCTCGGCCCTCATCCGGTTGACCAGCTTCAGGGCCCCTTCGTCATAGACGAGAAAGCCCCGGATCCCCGCCTCCACGTTCCGCATCATGTCCTCCACCCAGTAGGCCATGCTGTCGGACCCGCGGTGCCTCGGTCCCTGGGGACCCCCTTCGGGATAGCCCATCTCCTTGGAACCCACGTCCCAGGCCTTGCGGTGGCCCACCACCATGATCAGTTCGATCTGCTCGTCATGAGCCAGCTTCGCCATGTTCTTCAGTTCTTCGAAGTCGCAGTAGGTGGAGCCGCTCACGGTGCAGATGGCCCGATGGACGGGAAGGCTGCGCTTCTTCGCTTCGTCCACCATGGCCACCATGTTGGAATATCGCTCGACTCCGGCGATCTCGATGCGGTAGTTGCAGCCGTCGGGAAAACTCTTTTTCGACGGGGGAAGCCCCCACCCGTCCCTGCCCGGGATTCCCGTTTTCTCCATGAAGGCCTGTATTTCCGTTAGGTGCTTTGCCTTGAACATCTCTTTCATCCTCCTTCTCGATTTTTTTGTCGCCGTTTTTTTGTCGACATATCATGCCGGCGGATATCCTGTCACTCCGGGGGAAAGGAATAGGTTCAGATCACCGTTTCGCTGCCGTGGAGGGTGAGAATATGCTTCCGGAGGAAGGCTTTCGCGTCCGCGAGGTTCGCCGCCTTCAGGGCCCCGAGGATGTCGTAGTGCATTACCGCGGACTGTTCCATGTTGCTTTCGAGCATGAGGTCCTGCATCATGGCGAGCCGGAGCCGGTAGTAGTTGTCCGAGAGGACCTTGCAGAACCAGCGCCGTCCCGATTTTTTCCAGAGATAGCCGTGGAACTCCAGGTCTTTGGAGGAAAAGGCCATGGACCGGGAGAGCCCCTTTTCGCCGGAGGACCGGGATACCTGCACCATCTCGTCGATGATCTTCTCAAGGAACGCGAAGTCCTGATCCTCCAGCATGTTTTCCGCCAGAAGGGTTTCGAAGATGTAGGCCTCGCACATGCAGCGGAGTTCGAGGATCTCGATCATGTCCTTGTGGTCGAAGGCGGCCACGTAGGTCCCCTTCCGGGGGATGATCTCCACTATGCCCTGGGTCTCAAGGTCCTTGAGGGCCTCCCTGACGGTGGCCCTGCTCACGTCGAGCGTTTCGGCGATCTCCGTCTCCAGGATGTGGTCTCCGTCCCTGAAGGTGTCCATGTAGAGGATCTGCCGCCTGATGTAGTCGGCGACCCGTTCGCTCAGGGTGTCCTTTTCAAAGGCTACGCGGTCCATTTCCATCTCTCCGATCCTGTTTTTCCTTCCTGATTACCACGGTTTCCCTATTTTGAGAAGAGTTTCCTTTCGAAGTTCAGGAAAAGCTCGCACCCTTTTTCGGTGACCACGAGGGGCTCGCTGCATTCGAACCCGAAATCCTTCATCCAGATGCCCGGCATGAAGTGGATGCACATCCCCGGCTGGAGGATGGTGGTGTCCGCCGGCCGCAGGCTCAGGGTCTGCTCTCCCCAGTCGGGCGGGTAGTTGAGGCCGAAGGAGTAGCCTACCCTGGAGGGCTTGTTCACCCCTGTTCCGGCGATGGATTCCCTCCATTTGGCCTCCACCTCTTCGGCGGTGACGCCGGGGCGGATGAAGGCCACCGTTTCGTTCAGCCCGCCGATGACGGCGTCGGCGATTTTCTGCAGTTCGGGGCGGGGTTCACCCAGGAACAGCGTTCGGGAAATGGGGCAGTGATAGTGGTGGCGGGCTCCGGCCAGTTCCAGGAGGACGATGTCCCCGTTTTCGTACCTGCGGTCGGTGCACCAGGTGAGGTGGGCCGAGGATGTCCGTTCGGCGGAAGGCATGATGGGACAGAGGGAGGTATAGTCTCCGCCGAATTCGGCGGTGCCGCTGATCTGGGCCTTGTAGATCTCTCCGGCGGCGTCGTTCTCCCTTACTCCCGGGGCGATGATATCGAGGGCGGTGTTCATCACCTTTTCCGCTATCCTGGCCGCCTGGCGGATACAGTCGATCTCGGCTTCCGACTTGATCCTCCGCACGAGGTTCACCGCCAGGGTACCGTCCTTCACCACCGCGCCGGGGAGGTTTCTCCCGAGGACCCGGAAGGCTTCGGCGGTGAAGTAGTACCCTTCCATTTCCACGCCGATGTGCCGCCTGTCCCAGCCCCGTTCCTTCAGGATGTCCGCCACGAAATCCATGGGGTGGCGGAGCTTCGACATGACGTAGTGGTCCGGGTAGCCAAGAATGTCCTCCTCCCGGAGGGAGGTGAGGATCCGTGCGGCGTTGCTGTCCTGCTCGCGGCCGAACCAGAGGGGTTCGTCGTGGTCCAGGGCGACGATGAGGCCCTGGTGGACGTAAAAGGACCACCCGTCGAAACCGGTGAGATAGTTCATGTTCGCAGGATGGGACACCAGAAGAACTTCCACGCCCTGTTCGTGCATCCGCTCCCTGGTTTTTCGGAGCCGTTCCCCGTACTCCTGAGCCGAAAAGACAGCCATGATGTCACCGTCCTGACCGAGAGAATTTTAATGTCGACAAAAAAACGATACTCTCCGGGCTTTCTTTTGTCAATAGGCGCAACAAAGGTTTTTTTCTGATTTCTCTTCTTTATTCTCTTTTCCGGTGATATTCCTGCATAATCATTGACTCTCAGGAAAGGAAATGGTATTTTTATCATGGAAAAATAGATGAACAGAATTAAAGAAGGTGAATAGTATGCCGACTTTCTTCCGGAGAAACCGTTCCGGGGAGGACAACCGTTCAGAGGTTCCGGAAAAAGCAGGCTTCGAGCAGCCCCGGAATGTCTGCCGGGGCGTTTTTTTTACTGTCCTCCTCCTGCTGTTCTGTTCCGCCTTTCCTCCGGCAGTGCCGCTCTTCGCGGAGCCCCCGGCCTATACCCTGGCGGCATACCCCACCAACGACCCGAAAAAAGTATACGAAGTCCTGAAGCCCCTGGCGGATTATATCTCCGCCGCAACGGGGTGGACGGTCCGTATGGTGGTCACGAGAAACTACGAGGAAATCATCCGCCGCCTCGCCGACGGCTCGGTGGATATCGCCATGCTCAGTGCGGCGAGCTATGTCCGATTCGGCCCCTCCGTTCCGGGACTATCCTACGTGGCCACCTACATGGAAGAGGAGGGGGGGGAGATAACCCCCTTCTACCACTCGGTGATTCTGTGCCTGGCCGACAGTGCCGTCACCGGTCTTGAAGGCCTGGAAGGAAAAAGGTTCGCCTTCACTGACCGGTACTCCACCTCCGGCTACATCGTCCCCCTGCTTCTGTTCCGGGACAGGGGGATTGACCCGGAAACCTTCTTCGGAAAAATCTTCTTCGTCGGAAAGCACGACGCCGTCATCGAGGCCCTGAAAGCCCGCTCCGTGGAAGGAGGTGCCGTGTCTTCCGGGACGCTCGCCGCCGCAGAGGGCACGGAAGGCAATATTTTCCGGGTGCTTGCCTCTTCGGAGCCAATCCCTCTCGATGCCATAGCTGCCGGGAAGAGGGTGCCGCAGGAGCACGTACAACTTCTGCAGGAAGTGCTCCCCCGCCTTGGGCCGGATTCCGCTCCCATGGAGGCTGTCCGGTTCCACCTGCAGTGGCCTGCCGCCGGATTCGCCGTACTGGGGGATTCCTTTTACGACCCCCTCCGCCGGGCTCTCGGGACCGGTGACTGAGGACGAAAGGGGGAGCCCGATTGAAGCTGTACTGGAAGGTCCTTATCACGGCCATGCTGCCCCTGATACTGGTGCTTGGCCTGGGCATGTTCCAGGTGAACCGGTCTCTCAGGCTCCACGAGGAAAGCGTGGCCCTGGAGAACCGTCTCAAGGTGTCCCTCCTGCGTTTCCGGCTTTCCTCCTTCCTGAACGACATGAAGAAAACAGCGGCCATCCTCGGCGCCTCGGGAGATGCCGCCCGGGCCGTGGAGGGCGCCGATTCCGACTACCTGACCACCTGGGGAAAGCTTTTTCTCGATGCGGGGGGAATGGATAAAATTCTCTTCACCGACCTGGACGGCATGGTACTTTCCAGGCCCCACGACCCCTCGAGGTTCGGCGACAGTCTCCGGTCCCACCCGGCGTTTCAGGGTGCCGCCGGAGGAAGGGACGTGGCGGCCTTCTACGAGATCGAGGGAGCCTTCAGCATCATCTGTGCGGCTCCAGTGAAGCTCTACGGGGATATCCCCGTGGGAACGGTCATGGTGGCGGCGCCGGTGACCCCGTCACTGCTCTCGTTCTTCGTCTCCGGAACGGGGCTCGAACTTCTGGTGGAGCCTGAGGGGCACCCGGCTGCAACAAGTTTTGCGGGCACCTGCTACAGATCCTTCCTTCACCTGGATCCGGAGCTGATCCACGAGGGGATTCCCATGAAAAGGGTTCTTGTCTATTTCCCCGACGACCGGGCAATGGTCCCCCTCACGGACCTGCACAGCAAACTTGTGCTTGCCCTGGGATTCTTCTTCGTTGCCCTCCCCCTGGGCCTCTTCCTGATGCTTCGCCGCCATTTTCGTCCCTACACCCGACTTATGGGCAGCCTTATCAGGCTCTCGGACAAGGATGCCGATCTTCCAGGGCTCAGGGAGAGCCTGGAGGAGGAGTCCGGGAAGAGCCGCCATGAAGTTGCCGCGGTGACGGCGGCGGTGGCGAGCATTCTGAAGATGCTGGAGGAAAAGATTGCCCTGCTCGAATGGACCTCCAGGACGGACGCCCTGACCCAGGTGAGCAACCGACTCCATCTCGACGGGGTCCTCCAGCGGGTACTGCAGAGCTCCGCAAAAAGCGGCGCCCCCTGTCGGTGCTCATTCTCGACCTTGACCACTTCAAGGAAGTGAATGATACCTTCGGTCACCAGGCCGGGGACGGGGTGCTGCGGAAGACGGCCGCCATCCTTTCCGGCACGGTAGGACAGCGGGGATCCGTGGGACGGTGGGGGGGAGAGGAGTTCCTGGTGGTCCTTCCCGGGAGAGGTGCGGAGGAAGCTCTCGCCGTGGCCGAAGAAATACGGAGCAACGTGGAGAATGGAACGTTTGATATTACCAGATATGTGACTGTGAGCATCGGGGTGGCGGAGGCCCTTCCGGGAGACACTCCCGGAACCCTTGTCCGGAGGGCGGATATGGGCCTGTACCGGGCCAAGGCTGAAGGTCGCAACAGGACTGCCCCGGGAGAGGAATAGGTGAAAATCCCTTTTCAGAACGCCCTTTCCACCCTGTTCCTGCCGAGGTTCTTCGCCCGGTAGAGGGCATCGTCGGCGGCGGTCAGGATACGGTCTTCGGCCGTCCCGGCAGCGGCCAGGGCTACGCCGATGCTGGCCGTGACAGAGACGGTACCCGTCTCTGTCTTTATGGATGTTTTCGCGATGCGCTCCCTGAGGCTGTCGAAGAAGTTGAAGGGATCTCCGTTTCCGCCCGGCCGCCGGAGGGCGAGAAATTCCTCCCCCCCCATCCTGCCTGCCCCATCGGCGCCGCAGAACTCCTTCATCACGGAAGCAATTCTTCGGAGGACCTCATCCCCCGCCTGGTGCCCCAGGGTATCGTTCACTCTCTTGAAATGGTCGATATCCAGGAGCCCTACCGCCACATGGCCGTCTCGGGCCTCCATGGTCCAGGCAGCGAGGCGGTCGAGGATCGCCCTGCGGTTCAGCAGTCCCGTAAGACTGTCGTGGGCCGCCTGATAGGCAAGGGCTTCCCGGCTTTCCACGAGGGCGTCCTGAAGCTCCACCATGCGGCGTCCCACTTCAACCCTCGCCTGGAGCTCGCCGGTGTCGAAGGGCTTCGCAAGATAGTCGTTGGCCCCGGCGCCGAGCCCGGCGATAATGTCCTCCTTCGAGCCCCTGGTGGTGAGCATGATGATATAGGGAGGCCGGTCATTTCCTTTTTCCCTGACCCGCCAGATTACTTCGGGCCCGTCCATTCCAGGCATCATCCAGTCGAGCACGGCCAGTCGGGGCTTTCCAGCACGGCAAGGGCGGAGAGCCCGTCTGAGGTCTCCACGGTTTCGTGACCGATCTTGCCCAGCACGGAGGAGAGTATTCTCCGGGATGTGAGGTCGTCTTCGGCGACAAGGATTTTCATGGCATGTTCCCTCCTCTGGGCAAAGATTTACCGGGCCGGGAACCTGTCCCGGCGGTTTCATGATATCCGAAAAACCGTCAGTTCGTTTCTTCAGGCCCGGAAACCCCCCGGGAGCCGGTTACGATCAGCTTCAGACCGGAAAAGGCCCGATCCAGGGCCTCCGAGAGGGCTTCCGCCCCGGAAAGGTCACCGGACCGGCCCGCCTCTTCCACGGCGAACGCCGCATCAGTCACGGCGGAGGCCTCGATGCTCGCCGATGCCCCCTTGATGGAGTGGGCCCTGTTCCGTACGGCGGGAGCGTCTCCCCGGAAGAGAGCTGCCTTGAGATCGGCTATCTGGAGGGGAATATCCCGGAGATAGTCTGCGAGAATGTCACCGGCAAGGGCTTCGTCGCCCATCAGGCGGGCAAGGAAGCCCTTCCTGTTCCATACACCGGGGAACTCCTCCCCTCCGGAGGCGGAGCTCTCCGGTAAAAGGGGCTTCAGTTCCGTCCGGGGAAGCCACTTTTGCAGGACGGCGGCAAGGGCAGCGGGATGGACGGGCTTGGCTATGTAGTCGTTCATGCCCGCGGCGAGGCATCGTTCCCTGTCCCCCTGCATGGCGTGGGCAGTCATGGCGGCGATGGGTATGTCAGGGCGGAGAGCGGGGGAGAGAGGGCCCCGGATCCGTTTCGTCGTCTCGAGGCCGTCCATGTCGGGCATCTGGACATCCATGAGCACAAGGTCATACGGGGCCTTCCCGAGAAGCTCCAGGGCTTCCTGTCCGCTCCGGGCGACGTCGGCGGAAAGGCCGAACTTCCGGAGGATGCCCACGGCCACCTCCTGGTTGACGGTGTTGTCTTCCACCACGAGAACACGGCCTCCGAACCCCTGAAACCGCTCCCGGGCAGCATGGCGGGTGGCGAGAGGCGGGGTGCCGCCGGTGCCTTCGGGGAAGAGGACGAGAGAGAGGGCGCTGCGGAGTTCACCGGAACTCACCGGCCTGGTGAGGTAGGCCGAGAACCCCGCTTCAGCAGTCTTCCGGGCGTCTCCCCGGGCCCCGAAAGAGGCCAGCAGGGCAAGTTTCGTTCCTGAGAACCGGCGGTCGGACAGAATAGCCTGCCCTAATGCCTCTCCCTCCGTGTCCGGCAGGTGCTGGTCGATGAGAACGATGGAGAAGGGGTCATTCTCTTCCGCCGCTCTCCGGAGCGCCGCGAAAGCGGCGGCTCCTTCAGCGGCCGTTTCGGGGCGCATTCCCCAGGAAGCGGCGAGGGAAGAAAGGGTTTCCCTGCCGGTCTCGCTGCCGTCCGCCACGAGGATCCTGACTCCTTCCAGAACGGCGGGGGAAGCAGAGAGTATCTTTCCTTCACCGGACTGTTTCCCGAAAGGAACGGAGAACCAGAATTCCGAACCCGGCCCTCCGGGGATTTTCCCCGGCCCCGGGGCGGGGCTGACAAAGCCGATCTTCCCTCCCATGAGCTCCACGAGCTGCCGGGAGATGGCGAGACCCAGCCCGGTCCCGCCGTACCTCCTGGTGGTGGAGGCGTCCCCCTGGCTGAATTTCCTGAAGAGCAGGCCCTTTTTTCCCTCGGGGATGCCTATGCCTGTATCCTTCACGGTAAACTTCACCGTCACGGTCTCGCCGTCGTCCCTTTCCAGGGACGCCCGGACCGATACCTCCCCCTCCGAGGTAAACTTCACGGCGTTCCCCGCCAGGTTGGTGAGAACCTGGCGCAGCCTGCCCGGGTCACCCCGGAGCCGGGACGGGACATCGGGGGCGGCAGTGCAGAGAAAATCGACCCCTTTCTCCCCGGCCTTCACCGCCGCCGTGGCCGCAAAACCTTCCAGCAGCACTCCCAGGTCGAAGTCCATGGTTTCCAGGTCGAGTTTCCCCGCCTCGATCTTGGAAAAGTCGAGGATGTCGTTGAGGAGGCCCAGGAGAAATTCCGCGCTTTCCCTGACCCGCTCCGCGTACCGGTGCTGTTCCTGGGAAAGGGAAGTGTCCAGGAGCAGTCCTGTCATTCCGAGGATGCCGTTCATGGGGGTCCTCAGTTCGTGGCTCATGTTGGCCAGGAACTCCGATTTCGCCCTGTTCGCCGCCTCGGCCTTCTCCGCCAGGTCCCTGGTGACGCCGATGGTCTCCTCCAGGTAGCGGTTGGTCTCCAGCAGTTTTTCCCTGGCCTCGTACTGTCCGGAAATGTCGTTCAGAAAATTGAGGGTGGCCGGCCTGCCGTTCCAGTCGATAAGGATGCCGCTGACTTCGATCCGGGCTGCGGACCCGTCCTTTCTCAGAAGGCGGACGGGGTACCGCTGGTCCACGGGTTCTCCGGAGAGCCGCTTCCTGTAGTTGGAGGCCACCACTTCCCTGTCCCCCGGGTGAACGAACCTGAGAAAGGGGGAGGCGCTCAGCTCTTCCCCGGAGTATCCGAGCATTTCCCGGACCATGGGGTTGAAATAGGCGATGCCCGAATCCTGGATGACGCAGATTCCTTCCTGGGCCGTCTCCACGAGAAGACGGTACCGCTCTTCGCTCCGCCGGAGCTCCTCCTCGGCCCGGATTCTGTCGGTCACGTCAATGGCCACGCCCAGAACCGCCGGCTCTTTCCACCACGAATGGATGTAGGGGATCCGGGTGGTCTGGAACCACCCCAGGGTACCGTCCCGCCTCATCAGCCGCTCAGCCTGTATTACAAGGGGTTTTCCGCTCCGGTAGACGGTGCGGTTGGTTTCCATGTAGGCCTTCGCCTGCTCTTCCGGCACTCCGTAATCCATGTCGGTCTTTCCGGTGACATTCTCGGGGGAGGTGCCGAAGAGGTCAGCCACCGCCCTGTTGGCGAGGAGGAAACGGCCGTTCAGGTCCATGGCGAAGATATACTCGGGCACGGTGTCGATGATCATGCGGAGGTGGTCGGCGAGGAGCCTGAGCCTGTCCTCCGCTTCCATCCTGGCGGCCACGTCCTTCCGGAGGCGGCCGCTGAGTTCCGCAAGCTCCCTGTTCAGACGGCGCTGGTGAAGATACCAGAACACTCCCGCGGCGGAGAGAGCCAGGAAGAGGAGGACGGTCTTCACGAGAAGGGAGTAGTCCACGCCCCTTTCGATCGTCACGGAAACGTGCCGGTTGAAGATTTCCTCGGTCTCCCCGGGAGTGATGCTCAGCACCCCGCGTTCGAGGATGTCCCGGAGGAGTCGCTCCTCTCTGACCACGCCGATGCGGAAGCGGTTGAGAAAGTCCGGGAGCTGGCCGGCGATCTTCAGGCTGAAGAGACCCTGTTTTTTTATGGCGTAGGCTGCGGATGACAGGGGGCGGAGGGTCATGTCCGCCTTCCGGCCCGCCACGAAGGAAAAAACCTCGTCCTCGTTCCTGACGGTGATGACACGCAGGTTGGGGTAATCCCTTCGTACCCTCTCCTCCATACTGGTCCCCTCGGGGAGGACAATGGTCCTGCCGGTGAGCCTTGCGGGGTCCGGTATGTATTCGTGTTCCTGCCTTGTGATGAACACCGCCGGTTCCGTGTAGTAGGGCGAAGTGAAGAGAAGCCATTCGTCCCTGGCGCGGGTCTGGTTGAGGAAGGCGAGGATGTGGCATCGTCCCGTCCGGGAATACTCGATGCTTTCAGCCCAGCTCGAGGTGGGGACGAGCTCCAGCTCCACCCCGGACCGTTCTGCGACGAGTCGGATGAGATCCGCGGCGATGCCGTAGAATTCACCGTTTTCACCGAGCCGCTCGTAGGGGTACCAGTCCGGGTCCACGCACATCTTCACGGGGCCGAGGCGCCGAAGGTATTCCCGTTCCTCCGGCGTGAGTTCTCCCGGGGGAACGGCTGCCGCAGGAGGGGAGGACGGGAACGGGAAGGCGAGAAGGGCTGCAATGATCAGGACTCCCGGAAAGAACCGGGAGAATGGTCGTCTTTTTCGCGAAGCCGGTAATTCAGCCATGGTCCGTTCCTCCCGGAAAAAGTGGGGTTGTGAAGAACAGAATATTCAGTTGTGGGAAATTATAGCACGGCTGAATCGATACCTTCGGGTTTCCGGGCCGGCGGGCCGGAGTATGGTACCATATTTCCGTGTCCTCCAGGCCGGAAGGGACGCCATCACGATGCGAAGGAGCCGCTCCGGGAGCCATGGTCAGACTCAGGATACTGAAAACCTATTTTTCCGAGATCCTCATGCTGGTGGCCGCCACGGTCATCATCACCATCGTGGTGCTCTCCTGGTTCCTCAACTACCATTTCGAGCAGTTCTCCGCCGCCACGGTGAACAGGCTGAACCGGGAGTTCCTCGCGGAAAACCGCCGGATGAACGAGTATCTCCAGAAGATGATCCGCATCAGCGGCATGGAGCTGTTCCTGGAGCCGTCGATCCAGAACCTCATGTACCGGGGTGACCTGAAGAACTTCGACGAGGTGACGGGAATACGGCGGCTGGACGCCGTCATGAGCGCGGGGATGCATATCCATTCCATCTATGTCTACAACGGCGCACGGAAGTACGTGTACGCCACCAGCAACGTGGATTCCGACAGGGCGGAACGGTTCCGGGACCAGGGGGCTCTCTCCCTGCTCGGCGGTTCCGCCGACCGCAGAAGGCTCGAGCCCATCCCCCGGTTCTCCCGCCAGGCCTCCGGCGAGGTTCCCGTCTATTCCTTCGTTTTTTACGACATCCGGAAGACGGAGCCGAGAATCGGCGGCGCCCTCATCATGAACATCACCCTGGACTGGCTCCGGGAGGTGTTCCTGGACACGCCCTCTTCCCCGTCGCGGGTGATGTTTGTGGACGCCGACGGCACCATCGCCTACCATTCCGACCCGTCCATGTTCCTGAAGAACATCGCCGGTGACGGGCTGTTCCGGCGGCTGAAGGCCCGGGGAGACCGGAGCGGCTCCTTTTCCTTCCTGTCCGGGGAGGACGAGGTGTTCGTTTTCTATTCCCGGAGCGGGGAGAATTCCCCCTTCCTCATCCGGACCTATCCCTACGGGGCCATCATGGGGGAGATCCTCGCCCGGCGGCGGACCACCATGATCCTCGTGCTGGTCTGCGTTCCCCTGGCCATGCTCCTCGTGGTGGCGGTCTCCAGGAAACTCTACAGGCCCATCAGGCAGCTCGTGCGCAGGGTGGACCCCCACGCCGAGGGGGAAAATTCCGGCCAGGGAGATCTCGGATTCCTCTCCTCCCGGATAGACAGCATCCTGTCCCGGGCCGAGACGGTGGAGGAGACGGCCGAGTCCTACCGGAAGCTCCTGCAGACCGACGTACTGCGGGGGGCCCTGTCGGGAAAGACCGCCGATCCCGGGAGCCTCCTGGAGCAGTTCCGGGAATTCCGGATCCCCTTCTCTCCGGAAGAACCCTTCGGCCTGACGGGTTTCAGGCCTTTCACTGAAGAAAAGCTGGACAGGCTCAGGTCCGATTTTCCGGAGACGGCCCTGATGGGGGTTCCCTTCGACGGGGAGCGGATGGTGGTCCTGTTCCAGGGAGGTTCCGGAAGAACAACGGGGGTACTGTGCTCACGGGCCGTCTCGCTGGGCGCCAGGATCGCCGTGGGCTCTCCCCAGGCGGAGGGGCTTTCCTTCCTGCCCGGACTGGCCGATTCCCTTCTCCGGGAGCTACGGTTCTCCTTCCTTTATCCGGAAGGCACCATCCTCGGGTGCCCGAAAGAGTCCAGAAGCAGCGGCACCGCGGTGACCTACCCCACGGAGAAGGAGAAGGAGCTGCTGCAGCTTCTCCGCCAGGGCAGGGCAGAGGATGCCTTCGAGGCGTACCTGCAGTTTTTCGAGGCCATCTCCGGCGGTTCCTTCACCCATTTCCGGTTCTCCATGAAGAGGCTCTACATTTCACTGCAGCTCCTGGCGAAGGAGATGGGGAAGGGGTTCGGCAGCCCGAAGGAGATGAACATCGGGGAATTTGAGCAGACAGTAGAGACTCTCGAGGACAGGACGACCCTGGACGGTTTCTTTCGGGAATGGTTCGAAGCCTTCGAAAAGACCCTGCAGCGGTGCAGGACGGAGAAAAACCGGGCGCTGGTGGAGCAGATCCGGGAGACGGTCCGGGAGGAGTACGCCAATCCAAACCTCTGCCAGCAGTACCTGGCCGACAGGGTCGGCCTTTCCGTCTCCCACGTCTCCAAAATCTTCAAGGAGGCCGGAGGAATCTCCCTCAGCGACTACTGCCTGGAGGTCCGCATGGAAAAGGTCTCGGCGCTGCTGGCGGAGACCGACATCCCCGTCCGTGACGCGGCGGCGGCCGCGGGCTTTTCCAACGAGAACTATTTCTATACCCTCTTCAGGAAGCGTTTCGGCACCACCCCCGGGGAGTACCGCTCCCGTTTCCGCCTTCGATAATCGGGGATAAAACAAAGAAACGAAATTTGCAGTTTTCCCGGAAATCCCTTTCTCCTACAATGTCACCGGGTTTAAAAAAGTTCAAGGAGGAGATGATTTCTATGGGAAAGTTTGTTAAGGCAGCGCTCGTACTTTCGCTCCTGGCGTCCGCGATGACAGGGTCCTTCACGCAGACGGCCGCGGCGGCCGAAGAGAAGCAGTACGTCATGCTCTATTCCTCGCTGAAAGATTCCCAGCTCGCCGCCATCCGGGAGGGCTTCATGAAGAAGCACCCCAACGTGACCATGGACTACTACACCGCCGGCACCGGCAACGTGATGACCAAGCTGGCCACGGAGCACCAGTCCGGCGGCATCGCGGCCGACATCATCTGGGTGGGCGATCCCACCAACTACCTGACCTTCAAGGAGCAGGACCTCCTGATGCCCTACGATTCCCCCGCGGCCGCCGATATCCCCGACAAGTTCAAGGACGCCGACAGGCTGTACATGTCCGCCCGGCTGATCATGCTGGGCTTCGTGTACAACACCAACCTCGTGAAGGAAGACCAGATCCCCAAAACATGGGAAGACCTGCTGAAGCCCGAGTTCAAGGATTACCTTTCCATGACCGACCCCACCACCAGCGGCACCACCCTGTTCACCGTGGCCGGCCTCGTCCAGAGCCCGAAATACGGCTGGGAATACCTGGAGAAGCTGAAGGCCAACGGCCTGAAGCTCGAGAACGGGTCCAGCGCAGTGGTCAACAAGGCCGCCGCCGGAGAGTACAAGGTCTCCATCGGAGTGGACTACATCGCCCGCACCGTCATGGCCCAGGGAGCCACCGTGGGATTCGCCTACCCCGAGGCTGACATACCCATCATCGAGAGCCCCATCGCCATCATCAAGAACACAAAGAACCCTGAAGCCGCAAAGAAGCTCTACGACTACATCATCAGCGTGGAGGGCCAGTCGGTGCTCCTTGAGGAGTTCACCATGCCCATCAACCCGGACATGAAGCTGGAAAACGCCATCGACGTGAAGGTCGCCGAGGCCAGGATGCTTCCCGTGGATCCCGCGGCCCTGGTCCGGGACAAGCTGGACATGCTGCAGAAGTTCGACGCCATTTTCAAATAGACGCCGGTATTTTCCGGTATTGCCCGTGCGGTCCGGAGGTCATCCCGGACCGCGCATCATATCCAGGAGGTGCGCCCATGGCGATAGTCTCAATGAGGGACATTACCGTACAATACGGAAAGAACACCGTCATCGGCGGTTTGTCCCTTGAAGTGGAGCGGGGAGAGAACCTGGCGATCGTCGGTCCTTCCAGCTGCGGCAAGACGACCCTGATGAGGGCTCTGTGCGGGTTCATCAAGATTGCCCGCGGCGAGATACTGCTCAACGACACGGTGGTGTCGTCACCGTCCCGGAGGATCATGGTCGCCCCGGAGAAGCGGAACATCGGCGTGGTGTTCCAGGATTACGCCGTCTGGCCTCATTTTACGGTCTTTGAAAACATCGTCTACCCGATGAGAAAGCGCAAAGTTCCCAAGGAAGAGGCGAAGGAGCGGGCTCTGGCCGCCATGGCCCAGGTGAAGATGCAGGACTTCGCCGACCGGCTGCCGTCCCAGCTTTCCGGGGGGCAGCAGCAGCGGGTGGCCCTGGCCCGGGCCCTGGTCTCGTCCTCGGAGCTGATCGTTCTGGACGAGCCCATCACCAACCTCGACGCGAAGCTCCGGGAGGAGATGGCCTACGAAATCCGGAACCTCCAGAAGACCATCGGGGTCACCGTCATCTACATCACCCACGACCAGGAGACGGCCATGACCATCTCCGACCGCATGGTGATCATGGACAAAAAAGGCGTCATCCGCCAGCTCGGAACCCCGGAGGAGATCTGGAACCACCCGAAGGACCGGGATGTCTACGCCTTCCTCGGCGTATCCAACTTCCTTCCCCTGCTCAACGAGAACGGCTCTCTCCATCTTGTCTCGTCTTCCGGAAAACGGAAGCTCGACAGCCTGGGGGCGGACATCCCGGAAGACTTCGGCTCCAGGCTGCTTCTTGCCTCCCGCCCCACGGACATCCGGGTCTCCCCCCTTTCGGACGCCGCCGCCGGCGTGGAGGGCGTGGTGGAGCGGGTGACCTACCTGGGGCATCAGTTCGACTATTTCGTGAACGTGGGCGGTCATACCGTCCGGGTACAGGAGGATTCCCTCGAAGCCTTCGGCCGGGGGGTTCCCGCCGAGGGTTCGCCCTGCGCGGTGGAGTTCCTCCAGCCTGCGGTGTACGAGGCGGATCCCCGGGATCCCCGGTTTGACCTTTGATTTCCCCCATACAGGAGCATTGACATGAAATTTTTTCTGACAAGCATGTTCGGAAAAGAAACGTCCCGGGGAGACCGCCGCTTCGGCCTGGACCGGATCGTCTTCCTCCTTTCGCTGTTCATCCTTATCGTGACGGTCCTGATGCCCATGCTCATGATCGTCGTCAGGACCTTCTTCAAGGGCACCCAGCCCGACTGGGCCCTGTTCACCCGGGTCGTCCTGGCCCCGGAGAACCTTTCGGCCATCTACAACACAGTGAAGATCGGCTTTCTCGTCACCCTCTTCGGGACCGTGCTCGGCCTGTTCTACGCCTGGCTGATCGGCCGGAGCGACATCCCCATGAAAGGTCTCATGAAGGCCCTGTTCACCATTCCCTACATGTTCCCCCCCTTCTTCGGGGCCATGGCGTGGAGTCTGCTGCTCGCCCCCCGGTCGGGGTACATGAACAAGTGGTTCATGCAGCTCACGGGGAGCACCGCTCCGCTGCTGGACATCAACAGCATCGGCGGCATCGTCTTCGTGGAGACCTGCTACTACTTCCCCTTCGTCTTCCTCCAGGTGGTGAGCGCCCTCGAGCGCATGGACCCCACCCTGGAGGAGTCCGCCCGGATCGCCGGGGCGGGGCAGTGGTACGTGATCCGGAAGATCACCCTTCCCCTGGTTCTGCCCGCCATCGCCGCGGGAGCCATGCTCATCCTCATTTCCTCCATCTCCCATTTCGGCGTGCCGGCCATCCTCGGGTTCTCCAACAACATCTTCACCCTGCCCACGAAGATCTACCAGCTCATCAACCGGTCCGCCGGCAGCTTCGACGGAATCCGGGAGGGGGCGGCCCTGTCCATCCTGCTGGTGGGCGTGGTGGTGGCGGCCCTCTACATCCAGCGCCTCGTGCTCAAGACGGGCCATTACGACATCATCAAGGGAAAGAGCATGCGGCCCATGCTCATCAAGCTGCGGGGGGCGAAGATCCCCCTTCTCGGGATCAGCCTGCTTTCCCTGTTCGTCATCGTGGTGGTCCCCCTCTTCATGATCTTCATCGTGGGGTTCCTCAAGGCCTACGGCCTGCCGCTCACGCTGCAGAACCTCACATTGCGGAACTACGAGTACATCCTGGGGCAGTCGAAGATGGTCCGGGATTCCATCGTGAACAGTCTCTTCCTGTCGGTGGCCTCGGGCGTGATCACCATGTTCCTGGGCGTGATGATCGCCTACGTGGTCATCAAGGTGAAGCCCAGGGGAAAGGGCTTCCTGGAGATGCTCTCCCTGCTGCCCTATTCCATCCCGGGGCTGGTGCTGGCCATCGGCGTCATCCTGGTCTGGAGCGGCGCCTTCGGGATCAACCTCTACAACACCATCTGGATCATCCTCATCGCCTACATCGCCCGGTACGTGTCCTTCGCCATGAAATCGGCGTCGGCCTCCCTTGAGCAGGTCCACTACTCCCTGGAGGAGGCGGCCCGGTCCTGCGGGGCCACCCATCTCGAGTCCCTCCGGGACATCACCATACCCCTGATACGCCCGGGCATGATCGCAGGCTTCTTCCTCATCTTCCTGCCGGCCATGAGGGAGCTGACCACGTCGGTACTGCTCTACGGGCCCTTCACCAGGACCCTCGGCGTGGCCATCTACGCCATCAACTCGGAAGGGAACACGGTGCAGGCTTCGGCCCTCGCCACCGTGGCCATCGGGATCATCATCGCGGGGCACTTCGCCCTCCGGTATGTGACCAGAGACAGGAAGGGTATATAACATGAGCCGGATAACGCTGAAGAACGTGACCAAGGAATTCGTCACCCGGGGAGGCCACCGGGTGACTGCGGTGGACAACTTCAACCTCGAGATACAGGAAGGGGAGTGCTTCTCCTTCCTGGGCCCCTCCGGCTGCGGGAAGACGACCACCCTCCGCATGATCGCCGGCTTCGAGGACCTGACGGAAGGGGAAATCTGGCTTGGTGACAAGCCTGTGTCCGTGAAGTCGAAGAACCTCTACGTCCCTCCTGAGGAACGGGGGCTGGGCATGGTCTTCCAGGCCTTCGCCGTGTGGCCCCACCTGAACGTCTTCGAGAACGTGGCCTTTCCCCTGAGGGTCAAGAAGACCCCGAGGGACGAGCTCCGGGAGCGGGTCATGACCGCCCTGGGCCACACGGACCTCCAGGGCGCCGAGAAGGCCTACCCCTCGGACCTGTCCGGGGGGCAGCAGCAGCGGATCGCCCTGGCGCGGGCCATCGTCACGAACCCGAGGGTCATGCTCCTGGACGAACCCCTGTCGAACCTCGACCCGAAGCTCCGGGAGTCCATGCGGTTCGAGATCAAGGCCCTGCAGAAGAAGTTCAACTTCACCATCATCTTCGTCACCCACGACCAGTCTGAGGCCATGGCCCTGTCGGACAGGATGCTCGTCATGGACCTTGGAAAGATCATCCAGACGGGAACGCCGAGGGAAATGTACCAGAACCCCGCCAACAAGTTCGTCTACGGCTTTCTGGGCCTGTCGAACTTCCTGAGGGTCCGGGTGAGGGACGGCCGTGTGTTTCCTGCGGAAGGGACCATTCAGCCAATCCCCTTCGAGCTTCCCCAGGGCGTGTCGGACGGTGAGGGGCTGCTGGCCTCCCGGCCGAACGAGATCGGCCTGAGCCGGACGGAAGGAACGGGCTACCCGGGGCGGATAGAGAAGCGGCTCTACATGACCTTCTGCATCGAGTACCACGTGAACATCGCGGGGCAGGTCATCCGGGTCCACACGCCCCACGGCAATGTCCTGCCCGAAGGCTGCGGCTGTTTCGTACAGTTCAGGAACCCCCGGTGGTACGCAGGGGAATCGGAGCAGGTGGAGCTGGAGCGGATCGAGCGGCAGGTGATTTAGTGAATTTTTGTGGGGGCGGGATCTCGTTTTTGATTCCGAGGTCTTAAAACCAGATTCCTCGGGCTTCGCCCTTCGGAATGACAAACCTTTATGGTACGGCAGCAGAGGCGGGATTGTCCCCGTTCTTGTCATCCTGAGGCCGGGTTCATGGCCGAAGGATCTCGTTCTTGGTTCTTGGTTGACTCAAACCCGAGATCCCTCCCCTCCGGGGATGCTGCGCGATCGCTCCGCTCGGGATGACAGCCTGATTCCAGGGTCTTAAAACCAGATTCCTCGGGCTTCGCCCTTCGGAATGACAAACCTTTATGGTACGGCAGCAGAGGCGGGATTGTCCCCGTTCTTGTCATACTGAGGAGCGGTGTTTGCGACGAAGGATCTGATCCTGATTCTGAAGGCCTTAAACCCGAGATCCCTCCCCTCCGGGGATGCGATCGCTCCGCTCAGGATGACAGCCTGATTCCGAGGTCTTAAAACCAGATTCCTCGGGCTTCGCCCTTCGGAATGACAAACCTTTATGGTACGGCAGCAGAGGCGGGATTGTCCCCGTTCTTGTCATCCTGAGGAGCGGTTTTTGCGACGAAGGATCTGATCCTGATTCTGAAGGCCTTAAACCCGAGATCCTTCCCCTCCGGGGACGCGATCGCTCCACAGCCTGATTTCGGGGTCGTAAAACCGAGATTCCTCGGGCTTCGCCCTTTGGAATGACAAACTTTCATGCGACAGGAAGGGCCGGGGAAATCTCCCCGGCCCCTGCGCTGCATCTACGCGCCCTTTTTCCGGATGTACTTTTCGATCTCCTCCATGGAAAGCCGGGACAGTTCCTGTACGGGCAGAGAGGAGAGAAGCTCCCATCCCAGATCGAGGGACTGGCTGATCTCCCGGTTCTCCTCCGGCCCCTGGCTGAGGAAGGACCGTTCAAAGGCATCCCCGAAGGCCAGGGACGCCCGGTCTGCCGGGCTCACTTCGTCCTCGCCCACCACTCCTGCGAGGGACCGTACGTCGTGGACCCTGCTGTAGGAGGCGAACAGCTGCCCCGCGAGGTCGGGGTGGTCCTCCCTGGTGTAGCCCTTGCCGATGCCGTCCTTCATGAGCCGGGACAGGCTCGGCAGCACCTCCACGGGAGGATAGATCCCCCGGGCCTCCAGGTCCCTGGAGAGGACGACCTGTCCCTCGGTGATGAACCCCGTCAGGTCCGGGATGGGGTGGGTGATGTCGTCGTTGGGCATGGTGAGGATGGGGATCTGGGTCACGCTCCCCCGGCCGTTCCGCAGCACCCCGGCCCGCTCGTAGAGGGAGGCCAGGTCGCTGTACAGGTAGGAGGGATACCCCTTCCGGCTCGGCACTTCGCCCCGGGCCACGGAGAGCTCCCGGAGGGCCTCGCAGTAGCTTGTCATGTCCGTCATGATCACCAGCACGTGCATTCCAAGGTCGAAGGCGAGGTATTCCGCCGCCGTGAGGGCGAACCTCGGCGTGGCGATCCGCTCGATCACCGGGTCGTCCGCCAGGTTGAGGAAGAGCACAAGGTGCCCTCCCTGCCCGTGGGCGGAGAGCCGCTGCTGGAAATAGGCGGCGTCGTCGTGCTTGATGCCGATGCCGGCGAAGACCACGGCGAAGTTCTCCGCCCCCACGAGCCGGGACTGGGTGGCGATCTGCACCGCCAGCTGGTTGTGGGGCAGGCCGTTCCCCGAGAAGATGGGGAGTTTCTGTCCCCTGATCAGGGTCAGGAGGACGTCGATGGACGATATGCCCGTGGAGATGAAGTCCCGGGGATACTCCCTGGCCATGGGGTTGATGGCCGACCCGTTCACGGCCCGTCGGACGCCGCCGAGCACCGGGCCGCACCCGTCCCTGGGCTCGCCCAGCCCCGAGAAGGTCCGGCCGAGGAGCGACGGGGACAGGGAAATCTCGAGCTCCCGGCCGAGGAAGCGGACGGCGGTGGAGGACGGGGCAAGCCCCTCCGTGCCGGAGAAGACCTGCACCAGGGTGGAATTCCGGTCCACGAGGACCACCCTGCCCTTGCGCACGCCTCCGTCCGGGGAGAGCACGTCCACGATCTCGTCGTAGCCCACCCCGGGGATGCCCGACAGGAGCAGGAAGGGGCCGGAGATCTTCTCCACACCCACGTATTCAGTCACTGCCATGGTTACCCCTCCCTCCCGGGGGCGATGCGCTCCCGGTCCACCGTCTCCATGCGCTCGAAGAGACGCTTTTTCAGATCGGCGAAGGCTTCTTTCTTCTCCGCGGGGATCTCCCTCAGGTGGGTGAGCTCCACCAGCTCCTTCAGTCCCTTGAGGAGCGAAAGGGGGCACCCCCGCTTCAGCAGCCTGTCCGCCTTCTCCTGGAATCCCAGGAGAAGGTCGAGGATGGCCAGCCCCTTCTCCGGCGGGCAGAAGGAATCGGGCCCGAAGGCCCCCTGCTGCAGGTAGCCGTTCTTCAGCAGAGACGCCGTGAGGGCGGTGAGCTTCTGGTCGTCGGGAAGGACGTCCTCGCCCACGAGCCGGATGATCTGCTGGATCTTGTCGTCCTCCGCCAAAATCTCCCGGGCCCGCTCCCGCAGGGACGCCCACGCCGGGTTCACGTTGGCGGCGTACCAGTCCTTCACCTCGCCGCCGTACTCGCTGTAGGAGTCGATCCAGCTGATGGCGGGGAAGTGGCGGGACCGGGCGAGCTGCTGGTCCAGGGCCCAGAAGCACCGGATGAACCGCTTGGTGTGGCGGGTCACAGGCTCGGTGAAGTCGCCTCCCGGAGGGGAGACGGCGCCGATGATGGAGATGCTGCCCCGGGTTCCTCCCAGGGTGGTGACCTTTCCCGCCCGCTCGTAGAACTCGGCGATGCGGGTGGGGAGATAGGCGGGGAACCCTTCCTCGGCGGGAATCTCCCCGAGGCGGCCGGAAATTTCCCTGAGGGCTTCGGCCCACCGGGAGGTGGAGTCTGCCATGAGGGCCACGTCGTAGCCCATGTCCCGGTAGTACTCCGCCAGGGTGATGCCCGTGTAGATGGAGGCTTCCCGCGCCGCCACGGGCATGTTGGACGTGTTGGCGATGAGGATGGTGCGCTCCATGAGGGGCCGTCCCGAGCGGGGATCCTCCAGGACGGGAAATTCCTCAAGCACCTGGGTCATCTCGTTGCCCCGCTCTCCGCAGCCGATGTAGACCACGATCCGGGCGTCGCTCCATTTGGCGAGCTGGTGCTGGGTCACTGTCTTTCCGGTGCCGAAGCCTCCCGGGATGGCCGCCACGCCCCCCTTGGAGAGGGGGAAGAGGCCGTCGATGACCCTCTGGCCGGTGAGCAGGGGCTCGTCGGGAAGAAGGCGCTCCGCTATGGGCCGGGGCGTCCGCACGGGCCACCGGGAGATCATGGGGACGGAGCGCTCCTTTCCCCGGGAATCCCGGATCTTCGCCACCACCGACGACGCCCTGTGGAACCCCGCCGGGAGGATGGAGAGTATTTCCCCCTCCAGCCCTGCGGGGACGAGAATCCGGTGCTCCACGAGGGAGGTTTCCCTGACGGACGCCAGGACCGTCCCGGGGGTGACCACGTCCCCCACCTTGCCCAGGGGAGTGACCTCCCAGGTCCGGTCGGGGTCGATCTGGGGAACCGAGACGCCCCGGGTGACAAAGGCCCCTTCCTTCTCCAGAAGGCGGGCCAGTGGCCGGCCTATGCCGTCGAAGATGGAGCCCATGAGGCCGGGGCCCAGGGCCATGGAGAGGGGGCTCCCCGACCCCGTCACCGGTTCGCCCACGGTGAGGCCCGCCGTGTCTTCATAGACCTGGATGAGGGCGTCCTCGCCGTCGAGGCGGATGATCTCGCCCAGCAGGGAGAGGCGCCCCACGGTGACCATCTCCCGCATGGCGAAGTCCCGCATGCCCGTCGCCCGGACCACGGGGCCGTTCACCATGATGATCCGTCCTGAATTCATGGCCGCCTCCTCACAGGATGGAGAGGATCCGCTCGGCGAGGGCATCCTTCACTTCGGCGATGACCTCCCGCCAGTCGGCGGGGGAGCGCCACGAGCCGTCCGGTGCGGAGAGCCAGACCCCGCCCAGGATGGGGGCGGCGTCGGGGTCGAAGGAGACGGAGAGATCGGGACGCTTCTCCCGGAGGCGGGCCGCCAGAGGTTCCCCCAGGGCTTCGTCCTCGGAGGCGAGCTGGATTCTGACCTCCGTCCCGGCGGGGAGGTTTTCCGCCGCCTCGAGGGCCAGGCCCGCGAGGACCGCGGGATAGGACGGATGAATCCGGAGGGCTGTGAGCTCCTTCTGGAGCATCCCCACCGCCTCGTCGAGAAGGGAGTTCTGGAGGCGGAGCCGCTCCTTGGTCCGGGCCATCTCGGCACCTGAAATCTGCCGTTTGGATATCTCCTCCGCCCGTTTCACCGCCTCGGCGTGGATCTGCTCCACCATGCGGTCCAGGGCCGCGTTCTGCTCGGCGAGCCACGAGGCTGCCTCGCTCCTGGCTGATTCCAGGAGGGCTTCCCGTTCGTCGTCGGCCTTCTTGAGCAGCAAATTTTTCAGGGAGGCCAGTTTTTCGGGGTTGCGGACCTCGTAATTCCGGCCGTCTCCTGCTATGGAACCGGTCATTCTATCTTCACTCCAATCGCGTCGCGGATGTACCGCGTCAGAAAGTCACCCTGCCGCATGCTGCCGTGGCGGTCGGGTATCTCCACCAGGAGAGGGGTTTCTCCCCTTTCCCGGAGGGCCTTCACCATGGCGGGAGCCTGGGCGGCGGCCTTTTCGGTGATGACAAGGACTCCCACGTCCGGCCTGTTCGCCAGCACGTCCTCCAGGGCTGCGGCGGTCTCCTCCGGGCCGTGGACCTCCACGCCGGGGATGCCTGCCAGGCGGAGCAGCACCAGGGAGTCGTGGTTGTCGCTGATGAGGAATCCCTTCATGTCCCCGGGAGCCTCCGGGCTACAGCTTGCCCAGGATCAGCAGGGAGACGATGACTCCGTAGATGGCGATGCCTTCCGCCAGGCCGAGGTAGATGAGAGTCGTCCCCAGCATGGAGGGCTTCTCTCCCACCACGCCCAGGGCGGCGGCGCCCACCACGGCCACGGCGATGCCCGCACCCAGGCAGGCCAGCCCGGTGGCGAGGCTCGCGCCGAGGAACCCCAGCCCCGACGCGGCGGAGGCTGCGGTTGCCTCAGCGGCCGCCGACGGGGCGGGCAGCAGGGTCAGTACGAGTCCGGCGGCGAGAAGGACGGCCAGGACGGCGAGGACGCCTCCCAGGACCGCCCTGGGGGAGCGCACGGTCCGTCCCCGAAGATAGAATCCGGCAGCGCAGGCAAACACCGTTCCTCCTGCAATAAGTACAAGTCCGCTCATGAATTGGTTCCTCCTCGATAGTCTAATCTTGTTTTTTCCCATTCCAGGTCACGGGGGCGAAGGGCCTGCCGCCGCCGTGGTAGAACTTGCTGAAGAACTCATAGTACTCGAGCCTCAGGGTCTGGATGAATACGATGAGACCCTCGAGGCCCACGATGACAATGTTGCCGAGCAGCAGGACCGCTGCCCGGAAGAGGGCTCCCCCGGGGAGGCTGTGGACCATGTCGCTGAGCATGAACACCGCCGCCGACAGTCCCGCGTGGTTCAGGGCGAAGGCTGCCAGCCGAACGAAGGAGGCGGTGTTGCTCAGGAAGGAGAGCAGGTCGTGGAACACCGTGAAGGTGTGGACCACTCCGCCCTCGTCCTTTTCCTGGGGGCCGAACAGGAGCCGCTCCAGCACCGAGCTGAAGAGGATCACCAGGAAAAGCAGCCCGAGAACCGCCAGGAGCGGTTTCGGAGCCCCCCCGTCAGACGTGAAGGCGATGGCGGCCGTAAGGGCCGCGGTCCAGTAGAAGAGGAGACCGGCCACCCCCTCGCCGTCGAAGAGCATCTTTCCCGTCCGTCCCTCCCGTTTCAGGGCCAGGATGTTGATGGCGATCCCCATGCTCAGGAAGGCCACTCCCACGAAGAGGGAGGTCTGTATCAGGTCGGAGATGCCGTGCATGGGGGAAGTCCACAGGGAGGGCAGGATCTCCTCCGAGCCGAAGACGCTCCCGTAGAGAAAGCCGAAGACCATGGCGGAGACTCCTGCGATCCGGATCACCGATGCGAAGGCTTTTTTTAGTATCCCCTTCCGGGCAAGCCACCATGCCCCGGCGGCGAGAAGGAAGCCGTGCCCCACGTCGCCGAACATGAAGCCGAAGAAGAGGCAGAAGCTCAGCGCCACCAGCGGTGAAGGGTCCGTCTCCCCGTAGGAGGGCAGACTGTAGAGGGCCACGATCTCCTGGAAAGTTCGGGCGAGGAAATTGTTCTTCAGCAGGGTGGGGAGCTGCCTGCCCCGTTTTTCCAGTTCCGTTCCCTTTTCCGTAAGCAGCAGGGTGTTGGGCCCCAGCCGTTCCACCTGATCCGCCACCCTGTCCAGCGTCGGGGCGGGGATGACCCCCGACAGCACGAAAATGCCGCTCATCTCCCCCCGCTTCTGGCAGAGAGCGTAGACCCGCTGGAGGGAGTGGACGGCGCAGTAGAGCCGCTCCAGATCCTTCCTCCGGCGTCCCAGGTAGTTCCGGGGGGCTTCCTGGAGGGCCCGGATGGCCCGCTCCGAGTCGAGCTGCCGCTCCCTCAGCCGCTCCCTGAGGTTTGTTCCCGCACCCTCGAAGAGGTCGGTCAGCCGGTATTCCTTCAGGTAGACCGTCCGGAAGATCTTCTCCGCCTCCTCCAGGTAGTCCCTGGAGCAGAAGACGATGGCCAGGACATACCCTTTTTCCGCCACCACGGGGTAGACCAGCAGGGGCGTGACGGCGGCCATTTCCTCCAGTTTTTTATAGTTTTCCGCGCTCAGGCGCCCGAAGGTGATGGAGAGATACCGGGTCATCAGGGTCTCCTCCACGTCCCTGTCGGCGGATGCCAGGGCGTCGAGGAAGGCCCCCGCCGCCATGAGCTTCTCCCGCTCTTCCTCCAGGACTTCAGCCCGTTTTTTCCAGATGTCGATTTTTTGGGCCACATCGAGCACCTGCCGGGAGCATTCCTCCCGGGAAAGGGACGGGGTGTCCCGGCTGCAGGTCCGTTCAGCGGGAAATACCGCTCCCGCTTCCTTCCAGACGTAGTTCAGCTTCTCCAGGAGTTCGTCGTAGGGGTTCTTCTGGAAGGTGGAAATCCGCGCCCCTCCCGAAGACAGGGACGCGGGGCGCCGTTCAAGGGCAAATTCCAGGGGAACGGGCTCGAAGTTTCCCAGGGTGAGCAGTTCCGCCGCCAGGGCCTCTATCTCCTGCCGGGGACCGATGAGGGACATCCCCATCATTTCCACTACAGCCACGACGGTTCGACCTCCCTTTCCTTTCCGGCGAAGGATGCGGCGGCGGGATGGATGAGGAATTCCCTGGCCTTTTTCCTGTCGTAGTGATACCGCACGTCTTCAATAATGGTAAACAGGTCCTTCACCTCCAGCTCTCTCAGTGTCAGGTACGCGAGCACCGCGTGGACCCCCGCGGAGCCGGACCGGAAGATGGCCGACGCCGTCCTCCAGAGGATCCGGTACAGGTTGTGCTCCAGGGCCATCTCCCCCACCTCCGGGACCTCGTTTCCGCCGGAGGTGCGGAAGGCCTCGCCATAGGGGCTCTCCCTGAGCAGCTTCACCATGGACGGCACGTCGGGGGCGAAGGCGAAGGAGCTCAGCGTGTCGAAATTCAGCCTGTAGCGCACCGGCAGCGTCAGGCCGAGGGCCTCCTCCGGGGTGAGGGAGAAGAACCGGCGGCTCCGGTAGATCCAGTACATGTTGATCAGGTCCGCCCTGGTGCCGAAAATCTGCCGGACGCCCCGCCCCTCGCTCCCGGACAGCTTTTTCCCCTTCGAGAGAATCCGGGTGAGAAAGAAGGCATCCATGGCCATCTTGGGCCGAAAGAGGGTGCCACCCTCTTTTTCGATCCTTTTCAGGGGCTCGGCGAGGATGTCGTATAAGGGGTACCCCCGAAGGGACTCCAGCACGTCCCTCAGGCTTCCGGCCGCCAGGAGCTTCTCCCCGTCCGCCACGGTGATGGGGACGGAGGCCACCCTCCGCCGGAGGTTCTCCCTGCTTCCCATTCCCGTGGTGATGATGCGGAGCACCCGCTTGATCACGTCCACGTCGAACCGCTCGCCCCATGCCCGGAGCAGGGCGCTTCGTTCCGGACCGAGGTAGCGGCAGAAAGGGATCTCCTCCAGGAGAGGGACGGAGGTGATGATCGCCTCCAGGTCCCCCCGGTGCATGGTCTCCGGAGAAGGCTCCGTGATGTACGGGCCGTAAGCTTCCGTCTTCGCGAGGTAGGCGGCGATCTCCCCCACGGTCTCCAGTTCGAGAAGCCGGAGGTAGTCAGAGGGGGCGAGAAGCCTTCCCCTGTAGACCCGGGCCTTCGCCGTCACCGCGGCCCGTTCTCCCGCGGCGAGAAAGGACACCTAGGCCCCTCCTTTTTTTCCGTACCGTTCGGCGATCTCTTCCGCGAACTTCGACACCGCCGGCGGGGCCTTTTCGCCGAACTGATCCTTCATCTTCTGCCGCCCCCGCATTCCCATGTCGGCGATCTGGGCGGCCTCAAGCTCGGCGGAATGACGGGCCGACTCCACGATGGCCTTCGCCTGGGCCCTGGCGGCGGTGAGCCGGGCCTCCTGGTCCGCGGCGAATTTTTCCCTGTTTTCCCGGAGGATGTCCGCAGCCTTCCGCCGGGCGTCCTCAACAGAATCCGCCGCTTCGTCCTCGGCGGCCAGAAGGGCGGTCAGCACTTCGCTCAGGTTCATAGGATCCCTCCTCCTTCGTTTTCCAATCCCTCGCGGGCCATCTTCATCCGGGTGAAATCCTCCCGGTCGTTCTCCTCGAGCACGTTGGCGATCCAGGCGAGCATCCGCCTATGGGAGGGAATGACCACCTTCTCCAGGGCGTTCACCCGCCGGAAGGTCCTCCTGATCTGCACTGCCAGCCGATAGACGGAAGTCTCCACCTCCGCCAGCCGGGCGATGAGGGAGAGCACCTCCGTGGCGTGAAGGTAGGCGCCGTCCAGGACCCCCGACGTGCCAAGAAAGGAGTAGCACGGTTCGGGCGGCCTGTTTACAGGGTCCACCTTCGGTATCTCCACGCCCATGACGGAGTGGAGCCTCACGGTGAAGTCGTCGGTTTCGGGGACAGAGTAGGAGAGTTCCTCCACGTTCTCGATGCCCAGGGAAAGTCCGGCCATCTGGAGGCTGAAGTAGGCTTCGGAGAAGACCGCTTCAAGGGAGTGCTGGAGTTCCTTGGCCTCCCGGATTTTCCCCATCAGCTCCATAAGGAGGATGGTCCGTTTCTGCTCGAGAAGGTCGTGTCCCTTCTCGGCCAGTTTCAGCGATGATGCGAATTTCACCATGTTTCCCCTGGTGGGGGCGATTTTCGGGCTCATGATCCGATTCCTCCGTAGAGGGGAGAATAGATCTGTTTCCGGAAAAAGTCAAACGGAAAGAAAGGTTCGGGGAGAGGAAAAAAAGACAGGAAAGGGGAGGTCCGGGATGACCGGTTACCCGTCCCGCCCGAACCTCCGGGCGATCTCGCCGAGGATGTCTTCTGGAGTGAAGGGCTTTGTGAGGCATCCGTCCATGCCGGCCCCGCGGCAGAGGGGAAGGGCCCTGTCCGGATCGTGGCCCGTGAGGCCGAGGATGAAGGGCCGAACATCTCCGGGGTTTTCGTCCCTGAGGGCCCGGGCGGTTTCCAGTCCGTCCAGGACGGGCATTTCCAGGTCGAGGAGGATCACGTCGGGCGTATGTTTTTCCGCCAGCTCCAGGGCTTCCCTGCCGTCCGACGCGAGGATCACCTGCCAGCCGGGCCGGGAGAGCATTTTCGACAGGAGGGCACGGTTCACCGGGTGGTCGTCGGCGGCGAGGACGGTCAGCCGTTCCGGCAGGGGCGGAGTCTTTTCCTTCCCCTTCGGGACGTCCTTTTCGTTGGGTCCGTCCTGAAGGAGAGGGAGTGACAGGGTGAAGACGGCGCCCTTTCCCGGGGCGCTGTCCGCGGTCAGCTCTCCCCCCAGGAGCCGGGCGATGCGCCTGCTGATGGAAAGGCCGAGCCCCGTTCCCCCGGATTCTCCGGAAGACGGGCGCCCTCCCTGGGTGTAGGGCTCGAAAATGCTTTCCATCCGCTCCGGGTCGATTCCCGGTCCCGTGTCGGAGACGGTGAAGAGCAGCCGGGGAGAACCGGGGACGTCACGGGCTTCGGTCAAGGAAAGGGAGACGCCTCCCCGGGAGGTGAACTTCACGGCGTTGCCCAGGAGGTTGAACAGGATCTGCCGGATGCGGAGGGGGTCTCCGAGGGTGTACTCCGGAACATCAGGATTTACCTCTGTGCTGAACGTCAGTTCCTTCAGCTCCGCCTGGGGAGAGAAGAGGGCCGCGCATTCCCCGGCGAGTTCTCCCGGAGAAAAGGGGGCCACCGTAACGTTCATCCGTCCCGCCTCGATCTTCGAGAGGTCCAGGATGTCGTTCAGAACCTGGAGGATATGGTTTTTCGCCTTTTCCATCAGACGGAGGCCTTCCGCTGTTCCCTTATCGCGGCAGGTTTCGAGAAGGCGGTCGGAGATGCCCGCCAGCACATTCAGGGGATTGCGGATTTCGTGGCTTATCCTGGCGAGATACTCGCCTTTCGCAGCGCTTGCCTGTTCCGCAGCCTCCCGGGCCTTCACGAGTTCTTTTTCCAGTCTGCGCCGCTCCTCCAGCTCCCGCCGGGCGTCCTCGTAGAGTCCGGCATTCCGGAGGGCCATGGAGGCCAGGAAAGCGAACCGTTCAAGGTACTCCACCCTTGAACCGCTGATCTCCCTGGGAGGACCCTCGTAATACGTTGAGAGGTAACCGAAGGTGTGGTTCTTCCACCGGAGCGGGACGCCCACCGTGGTGGAGAGGATGTCGAAGTCCCTGTCGGGGAGGCGGTTTTCGTAGGTTTTGTAGTCGGGGACGACCATGGCTTTTTCCGAGGCAAGCACCCGGGCGCCGAGCCCCCTGGAGAGAGGGATCCGCTTCCCGATCCACCGGGTGAGGAGGGGACCCCGGGCCCACCGGATATACCGTTCGCTCCTGGGATGATCGGCGAAGGAGATGGCACCGTGCTCGGTGTTCATGTAGGTGGCGGCGTAGTCGAGGATTTTCTGGAGAAGGACGTCCATGTCCAGGTCCTCCATCAGGTCCGCCGAGATCTCGCCGAGCATGGAGAGGGCGGAGTTCCGTTCCTGGAGGAGCAGATCCTCCCTCCTGCGTTCGGTGATGTCCGTCAGCCTCCCTCCGGCGTATCCCCCGTTGGGGGAGATCACCGCGGAAAGCTCCCCCCAGAAGGATGTGCCGTCCTTCCGACGGAACATGACCTCGAATCGGTCGAGAAAGCCGCCGTCGAACCGGGCAAGGGTCATTTCGCGGGCCGCGTGGGAAAAGAAGGGGTTCCGGGCCCAGAGGGAGGATAGGAACTCTTCCGGTTCTTCGAAGCCGAAAAGGCGGGCGAAGGGTGGATTGCAGTCCAGGATCCGCTCGAAATTCCGGTCCGCCCGGTAGACGGGGACCAGGTTCTGGCTGCACACGTTTCTGCAGGGGAACGCTTCATTCCGGCGGAACCCTTGCGCCGCCACGAAAAGGCTCCTGAACCCGCCCGGGAAGCAGCACCTGAACTCCTGGACCGGAACGGTTCCGAGGGAGGGAATGTCCATGGAATATTCCAGGATCACCCGGCCGTTGACTGCGGCAGCCCGGTTTCCCTCGGCGAGGATGCGCTGCCTGTCTTCCGGGATGATGCGGTCCAGAAGGGCGTCTCCGTCCTCAAAGAAGGGAGAGCCGGAGGAGAGAAGGATCCACGGCGGCGGGGAAGCGAATTCGGCCTCCGATGCAACGGCGGCGTCTCCGCCGTTTGTGTGGGTCAGTCCGTTCATGCCTTTCTTCCTCCCGGTGTTCCGGAATGGGACACTTGATTCTGTCATGGGCCAGCCGGGTAAAGATATCATACTCCATGAGCCGGAGACTAGTTACGGTCTGGGTCTTGAGACTCATTTTATCTGCCGATTTCCTGTATTTCCACTATTTGCTGAATAAAAGGGCAGGAAGAAGAAAAAAGAAATGATTTCTTAGGGTTTATATTTTAGCATATTGACTTTCTGTGTGTATGTATTTATACTGGCCTACGAATACTTTCAGTGATCATTATACACCAAAATATCCTGAAGGAGAGTGTAATCCATGGCCGTCCACATGACGCGAAGCAACGAGATTCAGGGCAGCGCCGCCGGGCGCCTTCTGGACATGCTTCTTCCCCGTCCGTCCTCCACCTTTCTTCTCCGGTCCGCCGACGCCCCCGGGTCCATCCTCGTGGTGGACCGGGCCGTTCCCCCCGCGGAGGGACGGAAGGCCATCCTTTCCACAGAAAGAGGGCTCCGGCTCGCCACCCTGGACTCCAGGTTCGATTCGTCCAGGGTGTGGGGGGTGGTGACGTGGGTCATCCGGGAGCCGTCCTGAAGTCCTGCGCCGATCTGTTGGCCCTCTGTGACTGCAACAACTTTTTCGTCTCCTGCGAACGGCTCTTCCGTCCCGACCTGGAGGGACGTCCCGTGGTGGTTCTCTCCAGCAACGACGGTGTGGTCATCTCCCGCTCCAACGAGGTCAAGGCCCTCGGGGTGAAGATGGGGGAGCCCTACTTCAGGGTGCGCTCCTTTCTGGAACGTCACGGCGCAGCGGTGTTTTCCAGCAATTTCCGGCTCTACGAGGAAGTGTCAGCCCGGGTCATGGCGTGCCTCCGGAGGTTTGTCCCTTCCATGGAAGTCTACTCCGTGGACGAGGCTTTTCTGGAGGTTCCCCCTGAGGGGAAAAAGAAGCCGGAGGAGTGGGCCCGGGACATCCGGGCGGTGGTCCTCACGGAGACGGGCATTCCCGTCTCCGTGGGGGCGGCCCCGACGAAGACGGCGGCGAAGCTTGCGGCCGAGCGGGCCAAGAAGCGCCCCGAGACGGGGGGCGGGTTCGCCCTCCTGCCCGGCGAGCCGTGGGACGATCTTCTCCGGGAGGTTCCCGTGGAGGATGTGTGGGGGATCGGCCGGCGCTGGAGCGATTTTCTCCGCAGGCGGGGCATCTCCACGGCCCTCCGCCTGCGGGATGCCCCCGACGACCGCCTGGAGAAGCACCTAGGGATCCGGGGGCTCAGGACGGCGTGGGAACTCCGGGGGATACGGTGTTTTCCCATAGAGGAGCAGGAAAAGCCCCAGAAGTCCATCCAGTCCTCCCGGTCCTTCGCCGTCCCGGTCCGGGACAGGGAATCCCTTGCCGAGGCGGTGACGGAGTTCACCTTAACGGCGGGACGGCGTCTCCGCTCCCAGAACTCCCTCGCGGGGAGCCTTTCGGTGAGCATCTCCACCAGCCGTTTCCGGGGATCCTTCTTCGGGGCCAGGGCGGAAGTGGCCCTTGAAAATCCCACCGACAGCGACATCACCCTCATAGGGGCTGCGGCGGGGGCCCTTTCGTCCATCTACCGGGAAGGGCACGATTACGAGAAGGCCGAGGTCTGCCTGGGAAGCCTCTCCTCCGCCGGGACGGTGCAGCTCTCTCTCTTCGGGAAAAGAGAAGACCGGGGGGCGGCCCTCTCCAGGGCGGCGGACCGGCTCAACGGTGAAGCGGGCCGAAGACTCCTTCTGCCGGCGGCCCTGCTCGGGGAGAAGGAGTGGCATCCCCGGAAGGACAGGCATTCGGGCATGGGGCTGGAGGACCTGGAAACACTCCCCGTGATTTCAGGGGAAAAATAAAAAGGGAAGGAGCGGATGCCCGCTCCTTCCCTTTCAATCAGGTATGGACAGATTACTTTACGGCCGTCAGGGAACCAAAGAGAGCCTGCATGTCGGCGGCGTTGTTCTGGGGGGCGCCGGCTTCGCCGAAGCATACGATGAGGCCGAGAAAGTCGCCTTCACCCTGAAGCACGGCCACGCTCACAACGGCATCGGCACCGTCGCTTTTTCCGGCCCCGTCGATGGTCACGGCGGGAATGCCGTTGATTTCCGTTTCCTTCGCATCCTCGTATTCCACGTCGGTCATGACTCCCTCAACGATCTCGTCCACCATGGCAAGGGCTCCGTCGAGCCCTTCTTCGCCGTCCACTTCGCCGAAGAAGGCGATCATGTCGCCCTTCGGGGACACGAACATGGTTCCGAGATTGGAGTCGGCGGGCTGCCACGTGTCGGGAAGAGTGAACTGGATTCCGGCCTTTTCCATGGCATAGGTGCCGGCAAAGGCGACGGCGGAAGAAAGAACGACAAGAGCGACAAGTGCGGTGACAGCGAACAGCTTTTTCATAAAATGAAACCCTCCTGAGATGTGATGATTATCACCGGATGAACGGTGAAGAAGCCCGAATAGAACTCTTGCGTCTACTTTTCGAGGGATAATATTGCAAAACAATAAAAATATATTTGACACACTATCCTAATCATAAATAATTTAAAGGATAGGGCGCCTTTTGGAAAGAATAGCACTCTTTTGCCGGGCCTGCAATAGAACCCACCGGGAAGAAGTGTAAAAAAACATCAAGGGAGAGGCCTTTTTCGGCCGCGGGCTCTATAATGATCTGAAATGAAGCTCATCATCCATGCCGGGAGGATTTTCATGAACAGTCTGCTCATTGCCGGAGGAACTCTCTGGAACGGGAAAAAATTCCTCCGGGGAGAGGCGCTGCTTCTCACCGAAGGGATCATCGCCGCCGCTGGGCCCGAGGATGACGTCCTGGCGGCGGCCCCTGCTTCCTGCGCTGTCCTTCGGCTGTCGGGGGAGTCGGTCCTTCCAGGATTCACCGACGGCCACATCCACCTCACCACCTGGGCGAAACAGAAAGCTCTGCTGGACCTTTCTTCCGCCCGCTCCCTGGCGGAAGCCCTTGCCATGGTAAGGGCCGAGTCGGAAAAGCTCCCCCCTGACAGGTGGGTACGGGGATGGGGCTACAACGATAGCCGCTGGTCCGAAGGCCGCTCAGTGACAAAGAAAGATCTCGACGGGCTCGGCATTCCGAACCCCGTGCTTCTCCAGAGGGTGTGCACCCACCTGAACGTGGCGGACAGCAAGGCCCTGGTCCTCTCGGGGCTGGAAAGCGCCGACGGGGTTCTGCCGGAACGGGAGGCCATCCCTGCCCTCAGGGCCATGGAGCGGAACGTGTTCTCCCGCCCCGCCATGAAAGAAGCCCTGAAGAAGGCCCTTTTCGAGCTTGCCTCCCACGGGGTCACCTGCGCCCATCCCTGCGGCGCGGACGACTACGGCATGGAGGAAGACCTGTCCCTCTACGGGGAGTTCCGGGACGAAGGAGCCCTGCCCCTCCGGATCTTCACCTACCACGACAGCCACTCCTACCCTGTTCTGCCCTCGGGCCTGGGCGACGGCTGGGTCCATTACCAGGGGCTCAAGATCTACCTCGACGGAAGCCTCGGGGGAAGGACGGCGGCCCTCTCGGCTCCCTATTCCGACGACTCGTGGGAAGAGGGACGTCTCAACTGGTCCGACGGTGACGTGCTGGAGCTGCTCCGGGAGGCCAGGCGGCGGGGAGTCCAGACCATGCTCCACGCCATCGGCGACCGGGCCCTCGACCAGGGGCTCCGGTGCATCGAGGCCGTGGACGGAGAATTCGGCGTTCCGGCTCTCCGGGACAGGATCAACCACGTGATGGTCTGCCGCCCTGACCAGCGCCGCAGACTCGCCGCCCTGGGGCTCTTCTGCGACATCCAGCCCGCCTTCGTCCCCAGCGACATGAACATGGCGGAAAGCCGCCTGGGCAGGGAGCGGCTGGCCTGGGCCTACGGATGGCGGTCCCTTCTGAACGAGGGGCTCGTCATTTCCGCGTCCAGCGATGCCCCGGTGGAGTCGGTGAACCCCTGGCTCTCCGTCCGGCACCTCCTGGACCGTGCGGGCAGCGGCGGGGAACCTGCCTTCCGCCCGGAAGAACGGCTTTCCCTGGAGGAGGCGCTGCCCCTCTTCACCTCCAACCCCTGGCGGGCCATCGGGCGGGGAACCTTCTCCGGCAGGCTCGCTCCGGGATACGCCGCCGACGTCACCGTCCTCGACCGGGACATCTCGGGGGCGGACGGCAGGACCGTGGGGGAGACCTCACCTCTCTTCGTCTTCGCCGGAGGCATCCTGTCGAAGGGAGAGCTGGACTGCTTTCCGCGGTTTTCCCGCTGACCGCAGATAGAACCGGAAGCCCCGGAGCCGCCGAGCGGTTCCGGGGCTTTTTTCTGTCTGCCGGTCGGGATGGAGTGAGCCTCAGGAACCAACGGGGTGAGTTCTCCGTGCCCTTCGTCTGGACGGCAACTCCGGAGTGACTGGGGCGACGGGTTTCCCGGGGTTTTCTTTACCGGAAAAAAGGTTGGTCTCACCCTATTTACAAAAACGATACAGACAATTTATTCTTCACTCCAAGAGCGTTTCTTTCCTCAAGGTGAAGCCGGCGGCTTTTTTTACGGCTTCGGCGGAAACTGCGAAAGGAGAGATCGGAATGGAAAACGGAAGAAAGAGGATTGTCGTGCTGCTTCTGGCAGGGGTGTTTCTCTGCACCCTGGTTTTGTCTTCCCCGGTTGAAGGAGCAGCGCGCTACTATGTCACCCAGAACGGCACCGGAAACGGGAGCAGCTGGGCGAATGCTTTAGGCGAATCCGGGTTCAGGAACGAGTTGGTAACTGCCGGCGATGGGGATGTGTTCTGGGTGGCAGCCGGAAAGTACCGGCCCTCGGATAGCAACCGGATCGTTTCCTTCGCCCTGAAAAGCGGTGTGTCCCTCTACGGGGGATTCGCGGGCAACGAGACGGAGTTACACCAGAGGGACTGGTCCGCCAACATTACCGTGCTGACGGGAGACCTGGACTTCAACGATACAACGGATGCCAACGGCGTGACCCTTACGGCGGATGATATAAATTCCAACGGGAACGGCAACAGCTACAGCGTTCTCCTCGCGGTGAACGTATCGAACGCGGCTGTCCTTGACGGATTTGTCATCACCGGGGGAAACGCGGACGGAAATTCGGAACCCCTGAACCAGGGCGGCGGCATGTACGCCGTGAACAGCAGCGCGGTGATCCGGAACTCCTCGTTTATCGGGAATTTCGCCGACTCAAGGGGAGGCGGTATTTTCGGGTCCATCAGCGGTTCACGGGTGACAAACTGCTACTTTTCGGGAAACACTTCGGGCCGGGGCGGCGGAATGCATCTCGTGGACAGCGACGAGATGGTCCTCGAGGACTGCACTTTTTCTGACAACCTAGGGCTCTACCGGGCCGGAGGACTCTCCCTCAGGAATTCTGACGTCAGGGTGTCATCCTCCACTTTTTCCGGGAACAGGGCCTTCGACGGGATGTCCTGGGGCGACGGGGGAGGGCTTTTCACGGAACTGAGTTCTCCTGTGCTGACGAACTGCACCTTTTCCGGCAACAGGGCCTATTACGGCGGCGGAATGTATAACGACGGCCAGGCCGCAAAAGTCATCAACTGCACTTTTTCCGGCAATGCTGCGGATGTCGGCAGCGGGCTCCGTGTTTACAACGGAACTCCGGAAGTGAAAAACTGCATTTTCTGGAATGACGGGGGAGGAAACGAAATCGTGGAAAACAGCGCGGTAGCCGTGGTTACCCGGTCAGTGGTCCGGGGAGGATTTCCCTCGGGGTCGTCGATCATCACCGCCGATCCGAAGCTTGGCCCCCTGGCCGACAACGGGGGACTGACCCTGACCCACGCCCTTCTCCCGGGAAGCTCGGCCCTCGACAGGGGGACCTCCGCAGGCGCCCCCTCCACGGACCAGAGGGGGGTGTCCCGCCCCCAGGGCAGCGGGTACGACATCGGGGCCTTTGAACTGGAAGTTTCCTCCGGCGGAGGCGGAGGAGGATGCGGCATCTGGGGCGCCCCGTTCCCCGGAGTGCTTCTGCTGGCCCTTCCCCTGGTTCTGCTCTTCAGGAAGTAACAGGAAAGAGGGAACGCTGCGGGCGGAATAGAGGTATCGGAAGGTGCGTTTTTTCCGGTTTCCAGAAAAGGGGTGTGCGCTGTGGTGAAAGGGTATCGGAATGATGGGGTGTACCGTGCGGCGGCATTGGTCTTTCTTTTTGCGTTCCTGTTTTTCCTTCCCGCTGCTTCAGAGGCGGTGATTCACGTCACCCAGAACGGAGCCGGGAACAGGGACGGTTCCTCCTGGGCGAATGCCCTCGGTGAGGCGGAGTTTCGCCCGGCGGTGAATAGTGCCGTCGCAGGAGACGAGTTCTGGGTCGCGGCGGGGAAATACCGCCCAACCACCATCGGCGGTAAACTCTGGATGTTCATTCCCGCCCCGGGGGTTTCTCTCTATGGCGGGTTCGCGGGCACGGAGACCTCAAGGAACCAGCGAAACTGGAGGACGAACGTCACCGTCCTCACCGGCGACCTGGACTTCAACGATTTTAATGTGGATGCCAACGGCGTGACCCGAAAAGCTGCCGATATCAACACTGCGCTGAGCGGCAACAGTGTCCGGGTGGTCTACGGGCAGGCTGCGGTGTTTGACGGTTTTACTGTCACTGCAGGGTACGCCAATGGTGAAAGCGGCGGGGGCATGTTGAACGAGGCAAGCTCCATGACGATACGGAACTGCACCTTCGCCGGTAATTTCTCCAGCCAGAGCGGAGGGGGGCTCTACAATGTGAATTCAACCTCCACCGTGGAGAACTGTATCTTTTCCGGAAATAAAGCCGACTGGGGCGGAGGCATGTGCAGCAACAACAGTGCATCCCTGGTGAATGAATGTGTTTTTACCGAAAACGAGGCCGTCTACGGAGGGGGCATGGATGTTCTTAACGGCAGCGTCCCTTCGGTCAGGAACTGCACTTTTTCAAAGAATACGGCATCGGACCGGGGCGGCGGCATGCAAATCTCCAATTCAGCCGGCGTTTCAGCGTGCACTTTCACTGAAAACAGCGCCTTTGACGGAGGGGGCATGTTCAGCATAGGTGCGGCGCCGGTCGTGACGAACTGCACCTTCTCGGGCAACACGGCCTCGAGCCGGGGCGGTGGTTTGAACAACTACTGGGCCGCAACGACGAAGGTGATGAACTGCACTTTTTACGGCAACAGCGCCAATGAAGGGGGCAGCATGGCCGATCTTGACAGCGACCCCACAGTGACGAACTCCATCTTCTGGGCGGCAGCGGCGGGCGGGGAAATTTTCGATGACGCTCTGTCGGATCCCGTGGTTTCCCTCTGCGTGGTCCAGGGCGGCTTCAACATGGGCACCCACATCCACACCGACGATCCGAAGCTCGGTCCCCTGGCTGACAACGGGGGACTGACCCTGACCCATGCCCTTCTGTTGGGAAGCTCGGCCCTCGACAGGGGGACCTCTGCCGGCGCGCCCTCCACGGACCAGCGGGGAGTGTCCCGCCCCCAGGGCAGCGGGTACGACATCGGGGCCTTTGAACTGGCAGTTTCGTCCGGCGGAGGCGGAGGAGGATGCGGCATCTGGGGCGCCCCGTTCCCCGGAGTGCTTCTGCTGGCCCTTCCCCTGGTTCTGCTCTTCCGGAAGTAGCCGGAACAGAACAGCCCGATCCGCCTTTTTCGCGCCCCGGGGCCGCGCCGAGCGGTTCCGGGGCGCGTGTTCAGGGAAGGAGCATACATCAGGGAAATATTCCGTTCTGATGGGTTATTTACGAAACAGCATTAGGATACTATACTGTAAAAACAGAAACTTCAGATTAAAAGCGGCGGGCCGGTCGGATACCCCATGTGAGTGCGAAGCGGAAACGGAGTGATCGCCATGGCGGGATTCAGGCGCAAAAGGTGCGGCGTGATCTTTTTTCTTTCCTTCCTGATCGTTTCATTCTCTTTTTTATCCACTTTTTCCGGCATGTCGGAAGGGGCTGTGAAATACGTGACCCGGACCGGATCCGGGAACAAAAGCGGCGCTTCCTGGGCTGACGCCCTTGATGAGGCAGGTTTTCGGGGAGCCATCGACGGGGCTCCTCCGGGGACGGAGTTCTGGGTGGCCAGAGGCAGGTACCGGCCCGTGACGAGCCTGGGAGGCGCTCCGGCGGCAGCGAGAAGCGCGGCCTTCCAGCTGAAGACGGGAGTCGCCCTCTACGGGGGCTTCGCGGGCACGGAGGCCTCCAGGGAGCAACGGAACCCGGGAGCGAACGTCACCGTGCTTACCGGTGACATCGAACTGAACGACACGGTGAATGCCGACGGGGTGACCCTGAAGTCGTCCCATATCGCGGGAAGCAACAGCTACTCGGTGGTGAAGGCCGTCGGCGTGTCCCACACGGCCGTCCTTGACGGATTCACCATTACGGGCGGGAAGGCGGACGGAGATTCCGCCGGAGCCCCCGACAACTCCGCTTCCTACGGGGGAGGGCTCTTCGCCCTCAACAGCACCCCCACGATCACGTACTGTTCGTTCACCGGCAACGACGCCTACTGGGGCGGAGGAGGGCTCTGCACCACGGCCGGCGGCCCGATTTTCACGGCGTGCATTTTTTCCGGAAACACGTCCAGGAACGGCGCCGGCATGTACAACGATTCGGGAAACCCCCTCCTCGCGGAGTGCTCCTTTATTGAAAACACGGCGTACCAGACCGGCGGGGGCATGTACAGCCGATCCGGCCGTCCGGTCCTCTCGGACTGCGTTTTCTCGAAAAACGCCTCGAATGACGGCGGGGGCATGCACAACTTCGACAGTGCCGTTCCGGTGCTCACGGACTGCGTTTTCTCCCAAAACACCGCGGTGAAAAACGGAGGGGCCATGGCAAACGTCCTGAATTCCGCCCCCGAGATGACGCGATGTTCCTTCGTGAACAACCGGGCCGACGACCTCTCGCAGGGAGGAGGGGCCATGGCCTCCACGAACAGCGCGCCGAAGATGACGGAATGCTCCTTTTCGGGAAATTCGGCCAGGGTCTATGGAGGCGCCCTCTACAGCTACATCTGCCAGGGAGAAGCGGTGGACTGCGACTTTTCGGGGAACTCGGCCGACTCGGGAGGCGCCGTCTATAACACGAACGGCACATCCACATCCTTTTCCGGAGGATCCTTTTCCGGCAACACCGCCCGGATGGGCGCGGCCATGTACAACTCTGCGAGCAGCCCTTCCCTGACGAAGGTTCTCTTTTCGGAAAATGCAGCGTCGGACAGCGGCGGAGGGGTATACAACTATTCCGGCAGCAGCCCGGCAGTCACGGAATGTATTTTCTCGGAGAACACGGCCAAACGGGCCGGAGGCATGGGAAACACGTCCTCGAGCAACCCCGCGGTTACGGCCTGCACCTTTTCGGGCAACACGGCCTCCTCCGACCACGGCGGCGGCATGCTCAACTCCGGAAGTTCACCGGAGATCAGGCGGTCCCTCTTCCGGGGAAACACTGCCAAAGATATGGGAGGGGGCATGCTCAACCTCATGGGCAGCCCCGTGGTCATCAACTGCACTTTTTCAGGCAACGGGGGAGTCCGCGGGGGCGCCGCCGCCAATTTCCAGAGCACCGTCACCATGAGAAGCTCCACCCTGGCGGGGAACGGGGGGAGTACGGCCGCCGGAGTCTATACCTATGACGGGTCATTCTCCGCCGTGAACTGCATTTTCTGGAACCCCTCAGGGGCGGAGATCGTGTCCGCCGGGGGAGCGTCGGCGTCGGTAACGGACTCGGTGGTCAGGGGAGGCTATTCGGGAATGGGGAACATCAGCTCGGACCCGAAGCTCGGCTCTCTCGCGTGGAACGGCGGGCCGACGAGGACCATGGCCCTTCTTTCCGGAAGCTCCGCCATCGACGCGGCAGAGGCATTCTTTTCCCCTTCGGTGGACCAGCGGGGCGTCTCCAGGCCCCAGAAAAACGGTCACGACATGGGCGCCTACGAGGCAGGCATAAGGAAAATGCTGACCATCAGGGCGTCCCTCGGCGGCCTCTTCAGGTTCAGCACGGAGGGGATGTCGTTTCCCAGTGGGATGGGGGAGACCTGGAGCTTCATGGAGGGGGCATCCCTGACGGTGACCTTCGTTCCCGACGCCGGGAAGGCGGTGAGGGACGTTCTTGTGGACGAAGTTTCCATAGGCCCTGTCTCCGGCTATACCTTCACCGGCCTTGAAAGGGACCATTATGTCGAGGTGGTTTTCGGCGCCGCCCGTTCCGGTTCCGGAGGAGGAGGCGGCTGTGCGGCGGGAGAAGTCTCGTGGATTGAAGCCCTGTTTCTTCTCGTCCCCCTCGCCGGGGCAGCGGGAAGACGGGGAACATCCAGGCGGAAGGGCGCTCCGGAAAACCGGGAAGCCAGGAAAGGAGCGGGTGTGCCGTGACGGAGAAAATGCAATGGAAAGTCTGCGGGGTTTTTCTTGCGGTGGTGGCGGTTCTCACGGCGGCATGGGTCTTTCTTCCGCCGGCCTCTCCCGGAGAAGCGGCGACGGTGATCCATGTCACCCAGGCCGGGGCGGGGCTGCGGAACGGCACGTCCTGGGCGAACGCCTGCGGCGAGGCGGAGTTCAAGACGGCCCTCGACAATGCCCCTGCGGGGAGCGAGATTTGGGTCGCAAAGGGAACGTACCGTCCTTCCCTTCCGGGCGCGGGAGTTCCCGCGAACCGGGAGGCTTCCTTCGCCCTGAAGTCCGGGGTGACCCTCTACGGCGGTTTTGTCGGAGGAGAGACCAACACGCGGCAGCGGGACTTCCGGAAGAACGTGACGGTCCTCACGGGAGACCTGGCGGGAGACGACACCGTGAACGGCGACGGCGTGACGGAGACGGCGGCGGGCATCAAAGGCCAGAACAGCTACACCGTGGTGAGCTCCTTCGGCGCGGCCGCCCCCAACACGGGAATACTGGACGGCTTCACCATCACAGGCGGGAGCGCGGACTTTCCGGAAAACATCGGAGGTTCCAAGCGGAACGGGGGAGCCATGTACAACACGGGAAGCAATGCCGTCATCCGAAACTGCTCCTTCATCGGAAACTTTGCGGAATGGAGCGGAGCGGCGGTCTACAACGTTTCAAGCTCCCTCCGGTTCGGTTACTGTGTTTTTTCCGGAAACAAGTCCCGGACAGGCGCAGGCATGTACAACCAGGCCAGCAGCCCGGAACTCGTAAGCTGTACATTCTCCGGAAACAAGGTACTTGCTGACGCCGCAGCCATTCACAATTACGACGGAAGCAGCCCCACCATCAGCGGGTGCACCTTCACCGGCAACGAGGCAGAGAGAGACGTTGGAGCCATCGCCAATGTGGATCACTGCAGCCCTGTCATAATCAACTGCACATTTTCGGGGAATATTTCGAAAAAGGGTATTTTGGGCGGAGGGGCTATAGGAAACTCGGGAAACTGCAACCCTGAGATAACAAACTGTACCTTTGAGGGAAATGCAGCGGAGGAAGGCCCGGGCGGCGCGATAACCAACGCAGCAAGCAGCAGCGCAAAGATAGCTAACTGCACGTTTTCCGGGAACAGTGCTGTTACGGGTGGGGGCATGTTCAATTTCAACTGCTCCCCCTCAATTGTGAACTGTACCTTCGCCGGCAATACGGCCAACAGCGCGGGAGGCATGAGGAACAGCGGCGGCGGGGCTCCGGTGGTGAAGAACTGTATCTTCTGGAACAATGCGGGGCAGGAGGGGAAAGAGATCCTGAACGATACCGATGCCATGCCGGTGGTGTCCTACTGCGTGGTGCGGTACGGCTACACCGGCGGGACCTCCATTTTTACCGGAAACCCGAATCTCGGCACCCTCAAGGACAATGGCGGCTACACGAAAACCCACGCCCTGCTCCTGGGAAGTTCGGCCATCGACAAAGGGACGTCGGCGGGTGCTCCTTCCAGCGACCAGCGAGGGTACCCCAGGCCCCAGGGATCGGCCTATGACATCGGCTCCTACGAGTTCGCCCCGTCCTCGGACAGCAGCGGGTGCTCCGCACTGTCCCCCGGCGGAATGACGGCGGTTCTGCTGCTGGCGCCGCTTCTCCTGCTGTTCGGAAAATAAGGGAAAGACGGCAAAAAGGAAGAAGGGAAATGCAATGATGAAAAAGCTGTCCTGCCTGGTTTTAGGAGTGATTGTGCTGGCAGCCGCTGTGGGCGGAAGGCCCTCTTCGGCGCAGACTCCGGTGTCGGCTGACGAAATCCGGTTCGTCATGCCTTCCGGCTGGGTGAAAAAAGAGGCCCCGGCGCCCGGAACGCTGGCCTATTACGTGCTGATGTACCAGGGCAAGCCCTACGGAGAAATGTACCTCTCGAAGGAACCCCTTTCGTCAGTGCTCAGCGCCCGGCAGGTGCTCGAAGAGGGGCTGAGGAAAAACTCCGCGGGGCTTCAGGGCTATCAGCCCATGGGTACTTTTCCCGTTTCTGCGGCCGGAGTCAGTGACGCCGTGGCCCATGATTTTACCTACTTCCCGCCTCAAAGTCCCGTTCCCTTCACCGGCCGGGTGGTGGTGCTCGTGGTCGGCAATGCCTCCTACACGTTCTTTTTCAACACGACTTCGAGCTTTTTCCCGTCCGTAAAGGGATCCTTCGGTGAAGTCACTGCGTCGATTCAGGCGGTTCCGAAGCCCCCGGTGGAGGAGGTGAAGAAGGCCGAACCCCGGACGGTGGAAGAACACGGCTTCAAAATGACCCTTGCGGGAGGGTGGAGTGACTCCGGGGATGCCATGGGGGCAAAATACCGGTATGCGGGAGCAGACGGACAATACCTGGCGTCCTTTTTCCCCTTCGGCAAGGATGAAAAGGCAGGAGTAACCGCGCTCTTCGCGCTCATGGAAAAAAGGGATGCCCTGGAAGCGGTGCTTGCTTCAAAGGTGCGGGACAGTTTCCAGACCTACGGCGACTATACCCCGGTCGGCACCGCCAGGCGAAAAGTCGCCGGAAGCGATGCGATAATCCACGATTTCCGCTCCCGGAAGGAAAACACCGAGGTTATGTTCCGATGGTGCATCGTTGCGGTCAGTGCCGTTCCCCCGAACGAAACCACAATAGTCGCACCGACCGTCTACGATTTTGCCTTCCTGACGTCTCACCCGGACAGGTTCGAGGAGTTGAAGCCGGTCTTTGACGCGGTACTCGACTCCATGAAGCCTTCCTCTCCCCTTCCGGTCCCGCCCCAGACCCCGGCTGCCCAGGAAGGGACGGCACCCCCTTCCGGAGCGGCCGGCCCCGGACTTCCCGAGCTCGAGGATGAGGAGGTATTCAGTGCCCCTGACGGAAGGTTCACCGTAACGCTTCCTCCGGGGGCAGTAAAGGACGGGGCTCCCAGGCCAGAATTTTCGGCCCCTTCGGGAGAAGTCGCCACCTATGGCATAGCCGGAAAAGAAAAGACCGTGGTCGTTCTTCACCTTTTCAATGCTCCTCCCGAAGGAGAGGCGTACAGGGACAACCTGGCGGCGGCCCGTGGAGGGAGAGCGGCTGGAGATGTCGTCATGGACGCGGGCCGGAAAAAGGTCCCGGTCAGGATCTACCAGACCCGGGACGGGCAGGTGCTGGTCGCCGCCCTTTTCGCAGATGACGGGCTTTTTATCGGGGTGCAGCTTCCGAAAGAGGCCTACAGCGGGTCGAGAGGCTGGATACAGGAGCTGATCACCGGAGTGCGGTTCAGGGAGCGGGATTAACCGATCCCTGGCCATAGCCGAAGGTACCGCCTCCGCATCTATTGCGCGGCGTCCTTTCGCTGATGATACAATGACGGTGCGGAGCGCGAACTACATCAGGGAAGGGACGGTACGGCATGACGAAAGAACGGATCGGATTCATCGGCCTGGGGATCATGGGGAAGCGGATGGCGCTGAACCTGCTCAAGGCTGGGTATTCCATGACCATCCGCAGCGGGAGCGAAGAAACCCGGAAGGAGTTCGCCGCCAGGGGCGTCCGGGTGGTGGACACACCCTCCGGGGTGGCTGCCGAAAGCGACGTGATCATCACCATGCTCCCGGGGGCGCCCGAGGCGGAGGAGGTCTACCTGGGCGAACAGGGCATTCTCCGGACCGTCCGCGAGGGGACCGTCTGCATCGATACCAGTTCCATCGATCCTGTGACGGCAGTGCGGATAGCCTCGGAACTTCGGAAAAAAGGCGCCGCCATGCTCGACGCACCGGTCAGCGGAGGCCAGGAAAAGGCGGAATCCGGCACCCTGTCCATCATGGCCGGAGGAGACGAAAAGGTTTTCGAACGCTGCCTCGCCATTCTGAAATCCATGGGGCGGGACGTCGTCCTGGTGGGCGGATCCGGTGCCGGGCAGATCACCAAACTGGCGAACCAGTGCATCGTCGCCGTCAACATGGCCATAGTGGGCGAGGCCATGTGTCTTGGAAAAAAGGCGGGGGTGGACCCGCGAAAAATCTTCCAGGCCATACGGGGAGGCCTTGCCGGAAGCCAGTGCATGACGGACAAGGCGCCGCGCATGTTCAGCGGGGACTATACCCCCGGCGGAAAAATGTGGCTCCATGTCAAGGATCTGAAAAACGTGATGACCGCGTGCCGGGAGTACGACGTGGCCATGCCGCTGACCGAAAGCGTTCTGGCCATGATGGAGGATGTGGTGCGGGACTGGGGGCCGGATACGGACCACGGCGGCGTGGCGAAGTACTTTGAGAAGCTGAACGGCGTCTCGCTGGTGACGAAGGACTCCTGAAACACTGGCGGCAATCCGGTTTTTCCTCGTTTCGATATTCCGGCGAAGAATCCGAACCTACGTGGCGGATTCTTCGCCGGTGTCCTTTGAAGGAGCGGCCTGTTCACAATACCGGTCGAAGTACCCGAGAAAACGATGACCGCAGGCGTTTTTCACCTTCTCGCGGATCGTCTCGAGGGTGACGGTCTTTTTTCCATGGTCTGCGTACAGGCTCTGGGCAACATACCTGATGCAGCTCTGCGACGGTATCTGGGAGCGGGTTCTGAAATCCCCGTGTTTCATGTCCCGGTCGATGCACGCCTGGGATCCCGTCTCCGGATCATCGGAAACCAGAAAATCAAGGAAAAGTGCCAGGGGAGTGCCCGGTTCCACCTGGAAATTGCAGGGGGGCAGCAGCTCCTTCAGCGGGTTTTTTCTTTTGTAATCGGCCATCTCTGACTCGCCTCCGTGCTCCGGGGGTGTGCCGGCTGTTCGGGGGTACTTTTTTAGTACAGAGTATTATACACAGGACGGACGTACAAAAGGAGTACTGAGCTTCTCCAGAAAAGACAGCGCCCTTACCGGACATTTTCCGGGCAGGGGCGCTGTCATGCGGCTACACGCCGAGTTTTTTCTTCAAGCCCTCCTGGAGTATTCCGGAAAAGTTGAGTTTGGCCTCCATAGCGAGCTTGTTCAGCCAGTTGGGGAGGGTAACGCTTTTCGTGACGCTTTTGTTTGCTTCCTCTTCACGGACGATGTCCATGCGAACGGTAACGAGGGATACGGCTTCTCCGGGGCGCACCTGCACCTTGTCAAAAGGAGTGGGGACAGGGATAACGTCGCCGTCACGCTCCGAGTAGTACAAGAAACCTTCGAGAGCCTCTTTGGCACGTGCGACCGCTTCAGCTTCCGACGTGCCGAAGGTTGCGCATCCGGGAAGGTCGGGGAACTCAACCGCTATATTTTTGCCGCTGCGGGAGAATATCGCCGGATATGTGCGGATATCCTTGTTTCCTCTACTGGCCATAGCTATTCCTCCTTTCGTCATGGGAACAGAATGTATTGCTTCAATGGGCGGAACTTACAGCCCCGCCGCCTTGAAAATGCTCTTGGCAGTCTTGGGGTCTACATCTTTCTCAGGATGAGGAACCGTGATCTTTCCCGGCTTTGTCTTGTGCTTGAAGTAGTGGTGATCTCCCCTGGCACCCAGCAGAAACCAGCCGTCCTGCTCCAGAATCTTTATGATCTCCCTGCTGCTGAAACTTTTCATTCCCCCTCCTCCCCTCGACAATAATATGATAACGCGTGTTAAAACACGTGTCAATCATTGTGGAAGCCTTTGTATAAGGCCCAATTCATGAAGAAACAAAAATCACTGCTGTCCAAAATAAAGCGAAATCAAAAATAGCACCCTGAATTTCCAGGGCTTTGCGGAGCTGTTTGAGACAGATTTGAAAACAGGTCCCCTGTTTTCCTGAACCTCGAAAATTAAATCGGCTGTCCAACTTCCTACAGGCTGAATTTCAACTGTTCCGCCCCCGGCACAATGGGCGGCGTTTCATACGGTTCGTCGAGCCAGGCCCGTAAAGCCCGATAGGTAAAGAGGTTCAGCCGAAGCATGGTCGCCATGTTGGAAAAGGACCACCCAGCCTTGGACAGGTGATGCAGCCACTTGATCACCAGCAAGGAAATCAGGGCTGTCCAAATCTGGATGCGAAGGGCATTCTCGCTCTCCCCTACGAAGGTTTTGACCTTCAGGTTCTGCTTCAGCGTCTTGAAGAAGAGTTCCTGGAGATCAGATCCATCGGGTTTCAACTCACGCCCCCGCATGGGGGGCGACGACCACAAACGCCATGTGTATTCCATCGAGCTGTTTCAACTCACGCCCCCGCATGGGGGGCGACCCGCGTGAACGCCATGGTCGGGAGTCCGCTCCAGTTTCAACTCACGCCCCCGCATGGGGGGCGACCAACCGCCGGGCGGAGATGTGGGACGGCATCCGGTTTCAACTCACGCCCCCGCATGGGGGGCGACCCGAGAGCATGTGGATACCGTAGCTCTCATCGATGTTTCAACTCACGCCCCCGCATGGGGGGCGACCGACTTGCCGGTCATCTTGTCGATGGTCTGATAGTTTCAACTCACGCCCCCGCATGGGGGGCGACAACTGCTGGAGCGCTCCCCAAGAGTCCACTCCGGAGTTTCAACTCACGCCCCCGCATGGGGGGCGACCTTCGCGCATCATCCCGATGCACTCCTGCTGCGGTTTCAACTCACGCCCCCGCATGGGGGGCGACGCAGGGGAGATTTCAACGGCGGAGAGCCGCTTGTTTCAACTCACGCCCCCGCATGGGGGGCGACCCGGTTCGCCATCGTCCGGTTCCTCGTTCAAATTGTTTCAACTCACGCCCCCGCATGGGGGGCGACTTTGATAATTGAGTTCGGCGGTGGATTCAGAACGTTTCAACTCACGCCCCCGCATGGGGGGCGACGCTCGTCCCATGAATAGCTGAAATCCGTGTACACGTTTCAACTCACGCCCCCGCATGGGGGGCGACTGCAGGAGATCTGCGAGAAGCACAACTGCGGGGAGTTTCAACTCACGCCCCCGCATGGGGGGCGACCAGCGTGTTTCTTTCGAAGTCCATTGCGCAGAAGTTTCAACTCACGCCCCCGCATGGGGGGCGACATTATTCAGTGTTTTTCGAGCACGACATCAAGGTTTCAACTCACGCCCCCGCATGGGGGGCGACCCCGTAATCCTCCCGATGGGTCTCCAGCGCTTCAGTTTCAACTCACGCCCCCGCATGGGGGGCGACGGTCGGCGTCGGTAAACCCCGTACCGACCATGACGTTTCAACTCACGCCCCCGCATGGGGGGCGACGGAACCTGTTGGAGGAGATGGTAAGGGGAGCCGTTTCAACTCACGCCCCCGCATGGGGGGCGACAACGAACTGCCGAGGAATCCTCGGTAGTTCAAAAGTTTCAACTCACGCCCCCGCATGGGGGGCGACGATTACATCACCGAGGGAGAAGTCACCCTGACGCTGTTTCAACTCACGCCCCCGCATGGGGGGCGACCTCCGGGAGTACCACGAGAACCAGGCTACCTTGGTTTCAACTCACGCCCCCGCATGGGGGGCGACATGTGATCAGGTCGCGGACCATGTCGGTCAGCGTTTCAACTCACGCCCCCGCATGGGGGGCGACCTGGAAAACCGTTCCCGGGCGGAGGATATGCGAAGCGTTTCAACTCACGCCCCCGCATGGGGGGCGACACGATCGCAGTCACGAAAATTTTCTGGTTGTCGAGTTTCAACTCACGCCCCCGCATGGGGGGCGACCGTGGGAAAAGATCGGTGGGAACTCATATCCCTGTTTCAACTCACGCCCCCGCATGGGGGGCGACCCTCAGTTTTTCACGCCTTACCACAAGACACGAGGTTTCAACTCACGCCCCCGCATGGGGGGCGACACGATCGATTTGCACATGGGGCAAAACATAGCGTGTTTCAACTCACGCCCCCGCATGGGGGGCGACGGTTTCGGCAGTACCGGGGTGTAACCCATGCTGCGGTTTCAACTCACGCCCCCGCATGGGGGGCGACCAAGGACCGCGCGCATGAGATAAACAGCAAGCTGGTTTCAACTCACGCCCCCGCATGGGGGGCGACGCAGGTTGAGCTGGACAGGGAAAAGAGAAAAAACGTTTCAACTCACGCCCCCGCATGGGGGGCGACCCGAAGCCCATGGAGATAGCGGAGCCTCCCCTCGTTTCAACTCACGCCCCCGCATGGGGGGCGACCGCCTGTGGGTCATGGTGTCAGACGTTCCGGAGCGTTTCAACTCACGCCCCCGCATGGGGGGCGACGCGGCAAACGCTTGGGCGACGCTCGGGTTTCCGTTTCAACTCACGCCCCCGCATGGGGGGCGACCATCCCGCCGGAACGTGCATCCACTCCCCTCCTGTTTCAACTCACGCCCCCGCATGGGGGGCGACCCTGCGGTGCCGGTGTTTTTGTGTCCGGCGGTGTGTTTCAACTCACGCCCCCGCATGGGGGGCGACGTCTGTCGGTTCAGTGATCTGCCACTCGTGGACGTTTCAACTCACGCCCCCGCATGGGGGGCGACGCAACTGGCGGAACTGGGCATCTACCCCTGTGACGTTTCAACTCACGCCCCCGCATGGGGGGCGACGGCCCGTCGAAACAAAACAGATCAAGCGGAGCGTTGTTTCAACTCACGCCCCCGCATGGGGGGCGACCACGGACATCCGCTCAACGGCCGCCTTGACGTGGTTTCAACTCACGCCCCCGCATGGGGGGCGACTTTGGAATCATTACCGTTGGGCAACGATCCGATGGTTTCAACTCACGCCCCCGCATGGGGGGCGACCTGGCGCTCCACGGCATGGTGACGTTTCTCCAGAGGTTTCAACTCACGCCCCCGCATGGGGGGCGACCCCTGCGAGAGCAGTCTTTCCCGATCCAAATTACGGTTTCAACTCACGCCCCCGCATGGGGGGCGACGTTATCCGTTTGGATAAATAATAACAAGAGTCTGTTTCAACTCACGCCCCCGCATGGGGGGCGACGGGAGTCAACCCGCGTCCCGTCACACACACGAAAGTTTCAACTCACGCCCCCGCATGGGGGGCGACTCGAAGCGCTGCCGGAGGCAGGGTACCTTCTCGTTTCAACTCACGCCCCCGCATGGGGGGCGACGGCCGTGATGGACTTTGGCTCATAGGCCAGGGTGTTTCAACTCACGCCCCCGCATGGGGGGCGACGAGATAATGCCTCGTCTCCAGGGGATCACGCAGTTTCAACTCACGCCCCCGCATGGGGGGCGACTTTGTATTCAGGGTATAAAGTGACCCCCGTGGCGTTTCAACTCACGCCCCCGCATGGGGGGCGACGGAGGTGGTCAGCCGTCTGGGGATCGGTAAAACGTTTCAACTCACGCCCCCGCATGGGGGGCGACCGTTTTCCCAGTCCATGACGACGCCGGGGTGCTTGTTTCAACTCACGCCCCCGCATGGGGGGCGACTTTTCCCATGGACATGAGCTCGGTCAGGAGCGACGTTTCAACTCACGCCCCCGCATGGGGGGCGACTAGACGACCTGCGCGGAGTGGTGGAGGTGGACGGGTTTCAACTCACGCCCCCGCATGGGGGGCGACACCGCGTATGGCGGTGCCTTTTCCACCGCTATGTTTCAACTCACGCCCCCGCATGGGGGGCGACCGGAGCGAGGGGAGAATGGTTTCGGGAGTACGGGGTTTCAACTCACGCCCCCGCATGGGGGGCGACATGACACGAAGGGGGAGTAGATAGACGACAGGTGTTTCAACTCACGCCCCCGCATGGGGGGCGACCCATACGGAGGGTCGGCAATAACAGCGTCCACCGTTTCAACTCACGCCCCCGCATGGGGGGCGACTCATGCGCGAGGCTCTTGAGGACCTGTATTTCCGGTTTCAACTCACGCCCCCGCATGGGGGGCGACCAAAAAGCCGAACAGCCCGGTCAGCACGGATGCGTTTCAACTCACGCCCCCGCATGGGGGGCGACGTCTGGACGGTCACAGACCCGCTCTCCTTCTCCGTTTCAACTCACGCCCCCGCATGGGGGGCGACCAGCCACACCATGAGATCCGTCCTGCCCGGCATGTTTCAACTCACGCCCCCGCATGGGGGGCGACCCTCCGGGCTGATCTCGAGCGCCGGAAAGCAGAGTTTCAACTCACGCCCCCGCATGGGGGGCGACGCGCCCAAGGGTGAGGATACCATCACCTACGCGTTTCAACTCACGCCCCCGCATGGGGGGCGACATTCGAACGCAGAGAGCCTGGTGCTGACGTACTGTTTCAACTCACGCCCCCGCATGGGGGGCGACGAGGTGGACAAATTCCCTGCCTTTACGGGTGAGGTTTCAACTCACGCCCCCGCATGGGGGGCGACTGGTCATGTTCTGGCTGTGGGGGATGGACAGCGCGTTTCAACTCACGCCCCCGCATGGGGGGCGACTTTGTTTGACGTCATCTGGGGAGTGGCGAACGAGGTTTCAACTCACGCCCCCGCATGGGGGGCGACTGTTTACGTTGCGCACCCTCTCCGGGGGAACGAGGTTTCAACTCACGCCCCCGCATGGGGGGCGACCATGCGAGGACTGCTGGAATCAGGAGGTGACTTGTTTCAACTCACGCCCCCGCATGGGGGGCGACGAGGATTTCCGACACGTCTCCAGTGGAGAAAATGTTTCAACTCACGCCCCCGCATGGGGGGCGACCATAACAGTTATCGAGCTCCTTGAACGCCATCCCGTTTCAACTCACGCCCCCGCATGGGGGGCGACCCCGACAGACAGTCCGTCAAGGTGTGGATACTCAAGTTTCAACTCACGCCCCCGCATGGGGGGCGACCACGTTAGAACTCGCACCAGGGTTGATTTACGCGTTTCAACTCACGCCCCCGCATGGGGGGCGACCTCTATCATGCTTCCGGCGTACAGCGCTCCTGCGGTTTCAACTCACGCCCCCGCATGGGGGGCGACCCGCCGCAGGAACTATCGGCAGACGAGAAGGAGGTTTCAACTCACGCCCCCGCATGGGGGGCGACAGGTACGCCGAGGAACTGGGCGTGAAGCTCGGTGTTTCAACTCACGCCCCCGCATGGGGGGCGACGTCGAGCAGGCAATGGGTGAGCTCACGAAACAGGTTTCAACTCACGCCCCCGCATGGGGGGCGACCCCAAGCCATCCGAAGGAGTGGATCGGCGAGAGGTTTCAACTCACGCCCCCGCATGGGGGGCGACCGAGTCGATGGTCACAGCCACCTCGCTCCTGATGTTTCAACTCACGCCCCCGCATGGGGGGCGACCTCCAGGGGGGCAATATGCCGCCGAGCTGAACTTGTTTCAACTCACGCCCCCGCATGGGGGGCGACGGATATCCCCGTCCGTGTCACCGTCGCCGTCCTTGTTTCAACTCACGCCCCCGCATGGGGGGCGACTTCAAGCGGGACGAGCTGGACAACCTTCTCAGCGTTTCAACTCACGCCCCCGCATGGGGGGCGACCGGACAAAGGCTGGTCCCTCCTCTCCACTCCCCGTTTCAACTCACGCCCCCGCATGGGGGGCGACCCGGCACGGCGACACTAACGGTGGGGGACAAGGTTTCAACTCACGCCCCCGCATGGGGGGCGACGCGGACCGTGGCGGCCCTGCCTTATGAACTGCTGTTTCAACTCACGCCCCCGCATGGGGGGCGACACGTGTTCAACAACGTGATTTCCAGCTCCATGATGTTTCAACTCACGCCCCCGCATGGGGGGCGACTGGGAATTTGTATGCCACAGCTCCGCTCACCGTGTTTCAACTCACGCCCCCGCATGGGGGGCGACGATGCGAGCCAGTATTTCAACGTGGCGATAATCGTTTCAACTCACGCCCCCGCATGGGGGGCGACGATGATGGACTCCATTTCCTGCTCCGTCTTCCCGGTTTCAACTCACGCCCCCGCATGGGGGGCGACCTGATGTCTGATTGCTGATGAAGTTCAGCATCAGTTTCAACTCACGCCCCCGCATGGGGGGCGACCGCGCATTATCTGGCCTACAAGGCGGCACCCCATGTTTCAACTCACGCCCCCGCATGGGGGGCGACCTGCTCGGGCAAGGCACCTGTCAGCGATCATCAGGTTTCAACTCACGCCCCCGCATGGGGGGCGACGTAACGCTTCTGTTTCACCGCTACGACGGCGAAGGTTTCAACTCACGCCCCCGCATGGGGGGCGACACGTATAACGGAGCGTCCATCCCGGCGGTGGTCGTTTCAACTCACGCCCCCGCATGGGGGGCGACCCCGTTTGTAGCCTTCAGCTCATCCGAATCAACAGTTTCAACTCACGCCCCCGCATGGGGGGCGACCCTCGCAAATATTTAGCCATGCAGCCAGTCCAGGTTTCAACTCACGCCCCCGCATGGGGGGCGACGATTCGATTGATGAGGCGGCCGCAGGGCAACAGGTTTCAACTCACGCCCCCGCATGGGGGGCGACAAGTGGTATCTAATGTCGGCGCTGAAGAAGGTGAGGTTTCAACTCACGCCCCCGCATGGGGGGCGACAGCACCACCTCCGCCGGACTGTACGGTGATCTGTTTCAACTCACGCCCCCGCATGGGGGGCGACCTTCCCTGTTAATTTCGCTATCGTAGGTACTGCGGTTTCAACTCACGCCCCCGCATGGGGGGCGACGTTGAAATTCGCCCCGCCCTCGGCGATGCCGACGTTTCAACTCACGCCCCCGCATGGGGGGCGACCATGCGCCTTGAGGCGGAGCGCGAGGGGCTGCACGTTTCAACTCACGCCCCCGCATGGGGGGCGACATGTCGTTGAGGGCGGTCATGTCTGGACCTCCTCGTTTCAACTCACGCCCCCGCATGGGGGGCGACGAGGCGCCCCCCCTTTACACGCTTCATCTCGATGTTTCAACTCACGCCCCCGCATGGGGGGCGACACGCACTGCGAGGCTGACACCATGCCAAAGAGACGTTTCAACTCACGCCCCCGCATGGGGGGCGACTCCTTCCGCTGGGCATCCAGCGCGTCCGGGTCGTTTCAACTCACGCCCCCGCATGGGGGGCGACCGTATCCTTTTCAAATGCTGTTATCGCAATTGTTTAGACCTCTTGTTCCGCGAAACTGCAAAAAAGCATACCTTTTTATGGTTTTATCTTCCGTAAAAAGTCCTAGCAGTTGTCAAGGTCCGGTCCGCGAATACGTTTTTTCTGGAAAGGCCTGAGCCTTGGCATTCCTACTGTCACTACGCCATTTTTGACAGTCTTTCGTGCTTGTTAACTACCCCTTCGCGGGAAAATTTCAAAGCACTATAAGCCCCTGAGGGTTATATGTTTCTTTGGCTCCAACATGCTCGACCCGGCGTTCCCAATTTGCACCGAGGAAGTAGTACCTCAGGCTGTCATGTTCTTGATCGATTTCTTTTTCCAGCTTGTGCTTGAGGTCTGTCCATTGCGCCGGAGTTACCAGGCACTCAAAAACCGAGTTCTGCACCCGTTGTCCGAAGTTTTCGCACTGTCTGGCGACGCGGCGAAGGCGCCGCTTGCCGCCTTCGCTCTCTGTGCTGACGTCGTAGGTTATGAGGACCATCATTTCTCTCACCTACTTCCATTGATAGGGGGGATAAACCTCAAGCTCGCCCCTGATATGCCTTGCCAGAAGCCTGGCCTGCATATGTGGCAAAAGCCCTATCTGCATTTTTTCCCCGAGGAATGGGTGCGTCAGTTCGTCCTGTTTTCTTTTTTGCCAGGCCGATATGACTGTTTTTCGGACTTCCTCGTCCATAATAACGGCTCCGCTTTCAGTGATGACGAAACCGTCGGCCCGTACCTGGTTGAGGTTGATGAGAGACAGTACAAGGCGGTCAGCAAGCCAGGAGCGGAATTCCTCCATGATATCCAGGGCAAGGCTCGGCCGTCCCGGTCGTTCTTTGTGGAGGAATCCCACAGCGGGGTCAAGGCCGACGCCTTCAAGGGCGGAAGCTATGTCGTGGGCCAGCATGGAGTAGACAAAAGAAAGCATGGCGTTTACCTTATCCAGGGGAGGCCTTCTTGATCGTCCTGTAAATTGGAAGGTGTCCTTTTGGTTCAGGATCATGCTGTCGAAGGCGCCGAAATAACATTGAGCGGCATCTCCCTCCAGTCCTCTCATGGCCTCCAAATTTTCGACCCGTTTCAGCTCCTCGACTTTCCCCGACAGATACCGAACTGCATCGGTCAAAGGATGCATATCTCTGTCCGGGTTATCCCTGGCAGTCCGCATCAACACGGTCCTCGAGTTGCCGATTTTGCTTATGAGGACGCTCTTGGCAATGGAGAGAGTCCCCTCATTGTTGTCCGCAACCCGATACTGCTGACGACGGAGCAGAACGTTTCCTCTCACGGGGCCATCTACACGGGCAAGAAAACGCCCGTTTTCGGAGAGAAAGGATATGGGAATTCCCTTCCGTCCGCAGAATCCCATGAGAGGACCCGTTGCGTTGACCCTGCCGAAACAGACAATTGACTCGAACAGGTGGAGAGGAAATTTCTTGGACGTTTGCCTGTCCAGATGAACGACCACGTTTTCTCCATCCTGGGAAAGCCAGGCACCCTGGGTGGTAACAAAAAGGGTATTTAATATCCTTTTCATCATATTACCTCGGCGATGTTCCTGATGATATCGTCCACATAAGCTTTTGAACGGTCTTTTCCGCCGAGTTCGGGCATGCAGACGGAAAGCAGCGAACAGTTTTCGCAATGATGTGCATGCACCGGCGGAGGAAGGCGCTTTTCTTCATAGAGTTGCCTTGCTCTTTCGCACAGGCGGCGAACTCCGTCCCGCAGGACGGCATCAAGGCTGACCAGTTGCCGCCTCCGGGGTTGTCCGTAGTAGACCGCTCCTTCCGGAACGGCTATCCGGAGCATTTCTTCGAGGCACATGGCCTGGGCGCAGAGCTGGAGTTCGTCGGAACGGTCATAGCGTTTCCGGCCCCTCTTGTACTCCACAGGATAGGGTATTTGTCCCGAAGAAGTGCTGTGGAATTCCACGAGATCGGCCACCCCGAAAAGCCCCAGTTCAAGTGAGCGTAGCTGCAGTCCCCGCACCAGACGGAAAGGCCCGCGGGACTCGGCGCCCTGTTCATGGACATGAAGGTGAAGCTGCTTTCCTTCAACGGTCAGCACGTTCTCCGCCCATTCCTGCTCCATATGGATTAACGCCCACTGGCGTTCGCAGAAGTTCAGATGCTGGAGGCCTGAAATGGGAAGAAGGTCTTCTTCCGGATACATGGAAATTTAAAAGCCCTCAAGTATTTCCGGCGTCAGATTGCTGAGCCGTTGCTCCTCGTATGTACCATCACCCTTGAACCTGATGGAATTGTGAACCCTGGCCGATGAGTATTGCCCGGATTTGCAGTTGTGTTCCCACCAGAAGACTTTGCAGACACGCATGCTGCCTTCAGGTCGGGCGGAAGAGGCATCGTTTTCAAAGAGCCTGGGAAGTATTTTTTTTATTGTTTCCGCATCTTCGTCGCTGAAACCTGTTTTTTCAGCCAGTTGCGGATTCATGCTGCCGTAAAAGAAGTAATATCCTCCGTCAATCCGGTGTTTCATTCCCATGGTGTCTGAACTCCGTTTACCGTCCTTCCCCTCATCGCCGCTGACACTTTTGGTGATCTGGGTGCTTGTGATGCTCACAGGTTCCGCAGTGAACGCCGACTGTATTGTGACGGGACCCCTGATGGGGATGGAGACCCCTGAATCTTCATTTTTCCCTGACTTGAATGCGAAGAGCTGGCCGAAAGCCCGTACGTCAAACCATGTTTCACAGGCCTTTTTCACCGTTTCGGTTCCGCCCATTTTCTTGCCAAGCACTGTCTCGGCACGGGTTTTAAGGGATGTGCAGTCATCGATTTTTCGATCATCCGACTGGACGAAAATGTTGATTCCGTTCTCGAGCAGCCGGTCCCGTATCTTCCTCTTGATGCATACATCCGACATCTCTCCCAATCCTTCGTAGGTGACCCGGGGCCGGTTTCCGTTCAGGGGATCCCCGTTGGGGTTGGCGTTGCAAACGTGCAAGAGCACAGCGAAATCGATTTTTTTGCTGAGAGACATGGTTTATTCCTCCTCCTGTGCTGTTTTTTCCGTATCCGGATCCTGGGCGCTGGTTTCTTTCTTCGGCGTCAATTCTTTTCTCTGGCAGTAATACCCCAGAAGAAATTCTCCTGAAAGCGGTTTGTCATCCACGAATTCCTCTGTGTTAAACATAGAGTGGATTTCCCCGAGCAGCGAGTTCATTCCGTGCAGAAAAGAAGGGCGCTGGCTTTGCAGCCGTGTCATGTACGGTGTCAAGGACTGCCGTATCAAGAGCCATGTGGAATTCGGCCGTTCCGAGAAACGCTGCATGAGTTTCGCGGCGTTAGTGTCCCTTTTCTCGCTGCCCAGAAAGAGGGCGTAGGCTTCGATGTTTTCGGCTATCGCCAGAAGTCGTCCATAGAGGTAGTCTCTGGTTCTTCTTTCCGTTTCGAGCGCCATGGAATATCCCCTTTCTTTGTGTGAGCCTCTGAATAGTCCGCACGCGATACCCAGGATCTTGAACCATTCCTGGAATTTAAGCCCTGCCCTGCCCGTGCCTGCCCTGATACAGACGGACCGCACCAGATCCCGCGGCATGGGGCTTCCGTCCACGATACAGGGAAGAATCCGGTTGACGGTTGATTTGCTGAGCTTTGGATCGATTCGTCGCCCGAAAGCTGCATCCGCTATGTCTTTGGGAGAGGGCGCCCCGACGAACCGGATGTCCTTGTTGTAGCGCTGGGGCCAGGCAAAGGAGGAGTGCCAGTTCTCCAACCGCCTGAGAAATTCGGACCCTTTCAGCTCCCGGTAGAGGGTGATCGCCATTCGTCCTTTCCCTGGGATAGTGGAGTCGAGGCCCAGAACAACGATCTTGTCAGCGTCGCCAAGCCGGGCGCTCCAGCCGGCTATTTTTTTCCGCAGTTTGAGGGCATACTCCTGGCCGATGTCTCCGATGATCTCCTGTTCGTCGGCAAGGGATTCTCCCGTTTCCTCCTCGTAAAAGGCCTCCATCGAGTTTGCGGCGATGGGAGGAACAGGTTTACCGGAAGGTTCCCAGGCCACGATGACCTGGTCATCGTTCCTGAAGGCTTGGCGTTGAATAAGCCATCTCAGGGCGTTATGAGCTTTCTGGGAGACCTCGTATCCTACAGTGCACGCCTGGTCTCCGTCGGTGAAGCGCCCACGGAAGGTATAACCAGCAGTATCGTTGGAAGAAATTAGTTTTGCCTTGTCTCCGCTGTGACGGATCGATGCAGGATGCTTCGTTCCAAGGGGAAGAAGTTCTCCTGTCACCATGCATAATCCATTTTTACCCTGGAGGGCTTCGTTAAACTTTTGCCAGGAGGTGATGAGGGTTTTGTCTTTCCAGGTTCGGTCTTCCAATTCTCCGGGTTGTCGAACCTTCCAGCGTACCATGGCGTCTCCCTGGTCCTGGACAGTGTTATCTCCTTCCTTTTTCTTCGTGAGCAGTTTGAAGAGAGGGGGCATTGTTTTTGCGTCAGGCCACGAGGTGCAAAGTTTCCCCTTCTCGTCAAGATGTAGAACGCCCTGTTCCACGAGGTGTTCCACCACGCGCCCTTCCTCGATAAAGGTGCTGATCGCTTCGAGTTTGGGGTGACGAGAAAAATCATGCCATTTTGCGAGGAGGGAGCGATATCCTAATTTGTTTTCCGATCCGCTCTTGAAGTCCTCGAAGTAGGATGGTTTTCTTCCGCCGTATTTCGGGTAGTCAGCAGCCACGTACTGGATTTTGTCGCACAGGGGGTGAGTGGCTCCTCCGCTTGATCGCGTGGCTGAGTCCTCCGTCGCGGGAAGAAGGGTGTCTTCCTTGTTCACCACCGACGCGTTCAGAAGCTGCCCCTTTTCGTCGAGCACGATCTCAATGTAGGCTTGCTGGGAGATGTGGCTTGTAGGGATGGGACGGGGATTCTCACCCTGTTCCTGGAGCTTCATGGCCAGCTCGTATGTCTCGTAGAGCCGCTGCATCCAGCTCATAAGAGCCCCTCCTCTCCCAGGCCCGAAAATGAAATTCCTGGGCGGAAATTTGTCGGTTTCATGGTACGTACGAACTTTGTGACGGTACATTCTTCCGGCCTGGGGAAGACAATGCGCCCGTCCACCATCGCGGCGAACCAGAACCGGCTGTGGAGTTCCTCTTTTCCTGACTCCTCAGGGTAGCTGAAGCTGTGAAACATCAAGCCGTAAGCGATTTCTCCGCTATTGTCGTACGTTCCTTCCCCTGAATTGAAGGCACAGGGTTCAGCATATCCCTGGCACTCTCTCGTTCCAAGAAAGATATCCCTGCGGCCGCCTCGCTCCAGCATTCGCCTGGCGATCTCGAAGTGTTTTCCTTCGTTGCGGTCCCCTTCCAGTTCCGGAAGGAGGGTATTCCATTCAAAATGAGCCCGGACCTGGTACTCCACATCGGAGAGGTATGTATACATCGAGAGAAAGTTTCCCCCGGCGGTATAATCCAGGGGCTTAACCCCCTTGCTCTGGGTACGTATGGGTCGCATCACCCTGACGGCATCAATGTACCAGTTGAAGGTGGGCTTCCAGTAAATGGATCGGGCAATACCTTCCAGTGCCTCGTAGGTCGGGATGTGGTAGGTACATTTTTCCCCTCCCACTTTTGTTATGGGGTCGGTGAACAAAGCGAATTTTCCCCACAAGCGAAACTCGATGCTGTTCCTCATCAATGCACCTCCGTTTCAAGTCGGGTTACGGCCTCATGAGCAAGACCGAACTCCTGGCTGTAGTATTCTTCCCTCAGGCCCCACACCCCCAGTCCGTTGATTTCGTAAACAGCGTTCGTTTTTATGAGTTTGTTGAAGATGTTTGGATAGACATTGACGGCAAAGAGCTGTGCCCGGCGCAGCAGAGCTTTTCCCCCGGCAGGATTGTCTATTTTTCCGGAAAGCTCGGTAATCACTTCCCTGCCCTCGCCGTAGGGTACGATCACTCCCCTGGTAGAGGCATCAATGGCCTGGAAAAGCGAGGCGGCAGAGGCGAAGGACTGTTTGAGAGGAATCTGGTGAGAGCCGCCGGCAGGAGGACGGTACCCTGCAGCCGCCATGGTGTTGGACGAGAGCATGTTCAGGAGTGTATCGTTTCTGTGTTCTGTCACAGGATAGGCCATGTCTTCGGCGCGTTTGAAAAAGTAGTGCTCAAAATAGCGGGTCATGACGTCGGGGTGGAGGAGATTGACGGAGCCGCACCCCTCGTTCTTCATCTCCTGCAGTAAAATTTGCGCCTCGTCCCTGCCCACTTTAATGTCCACGAGTCTGTCTATCGGATCCTCCCGTGGGTTGATGATAAGAACCTGCCCCTTTTTCCGCAATCCGTGACGATTGCACCGCCCCGCCGCCTGGGCCATGGAATCCATGCCTGCGAGGCACCGGATAACCGATCCGAAGTCCACATCCACGCCAGCCTCGATGACCTGGGTGGAGACGCAGATAAGGGGGAGTTGCGGATTTTTTTCCAGGGAATTCCTTATCCGCTTCAGCACTTCGCGCCGATGAGCGGGGCACATGGCGGCACTGAGATGAACAGTTTCGGAAAACGTACCTTTTATCATTCCGTAGAGTCTTCGGGCCATTCCGGTGGTATTTACCACTACAAGGCACGTGGTGAAATTCTTCTGCTGACCGAGTGCAAGGGAAGCAATTTCCTCGTCGGTATAACCTTTCGGGCGGGTCCTGTCGAAAACGTCAACCCGGCGGAAGGCTTCGAAGAGGGCGGGCACGCATTGCACTATCTCGTCCTTCTCCGAACAGCGAAGGGATCCAAGCCTTCCGTCCACTTTGTGCAGCAGAGGTTGTGTGGCGGTACAGAGGACGGCCCTGGTTCCGCAGTGCTCGGCGAGGAAATTCAGGGCATTGCAGAACATATGCACGGTCCTGACCGGGAGGGTCTGAATCTCATCGAAGATGAGGATGGAATTTGCGAGCTGGTGCATCCGCCGGACACTCCTGGTTCCGCTGCCGAACAGAGCCTCCAGGAACTGAACGCTCGTCGTGAAGACTACGGGGGCGTCCCAATTCTCGGAGAGTAACCGGCTTCGCCAGGACTCCCGCTCTTCGGACAGGTTCGAATGGCATTCAAGTACGACACTGTCCCGCTCATGGGGTTTTTCAAGGATATCCCTGGCGACCTGGGCGTTCTGGTCTAGGATGGAAGTATAGGGAATGACATACATTATGCGGTCAATCTTTCGGGGGGTATGTTCGAAACGGAGAGCGTGATGAAGGGCGAAACGGAGACTGGCCAGTGTTTTTCCTCCCCCTGTTGGGACGGAAAGAGTGAAAAAACCGCTGTTTCTTGCCGCTGCTGCGCGGCATTCTTCGGAGACTTTCTTTCTTTTTTCGTTGATGGGGCCGCTGCCTTTTAGTGAATCGAGATATTGTTCCAAACGTTCCGCCAGAACGCTCCAGGAGACATAGTTTCCTTCCTGCCGTTCGGAGGCTGCCCACTCTTTTTCAAAATTGGCTGTATCCGTTCTGTCTCCGTCGATCAGGCAACTGAAGAGCATGCGCAAGGTGAGCCCGATCTTGAAGGATAATACAAGTTTCATCTTCTCGTCGTTGGTTCCTGCCTCATGGCTTTTTTCTTTTTGGATAACGGAGGAGAGGTGATTTTTGAACTCCCGGTGAAGTTCAGGTCCGTCGAGAATTTGCTGTATCCTCTGGGCAAGGGGGCGAGACATTTTTCCAAGGGCTTCGGAGAAATGGGTACTTCTGTCCGGTTTGTTCATTCTCTTGGTGAAGTTATCGGTGCCGTCGGGGGCAAGGCAATCTATCAAACCCGAATGGTGGGATGCGATGCTCAGGGCTAACATTTGAGCGGCGCAAGCCGTCACATAGTCTTTGTGGGGAATAGTGTTCCAAAGATATTGGGCTCCCGCAGTAGAATGGTCAATTTTCCCCTTCTGTTGCGCCGCGTCCACATACTCATCGCAATCCTGATCCAGTATTCCTTCGGCGGAGGCCAGATAGGCCTGAAATTCCGAGCCGTTTTTTCCTATGTCATGGAGTAATCCCTGCAGTTCTCCCATGGTGCCCAAGCCCATTTTTTCAGCGTGTTTTCTGCTTATGGAAGCCGTTCCAAATAAATGTTCCTCCAAGGTCTGACGCGCTCCGTCATTTTCACGAACGTGAGCAATACTTCCCCCTGCAGGGAATTCCATGGCAGCACCTCGAATAAAGATATTTCACAACACCATGGAAAGTATAGCAAAAAAACTCATACTGTCTGGAAATTTTACGATAATATCAATGCAGTTTCTTGGAAAATATTTAACAGAAGGCATCACACATTTTTAAAGCCGATTTTCAATGGCGCAATGCTTGAAGAGTAGCAAAAAAAAGTACTTTTTTTCCCTTCAAACATAATGAGAAAAAGAGGAGGTGGTAGGCCGGCGAAACGAATTGTGAGGCTGTTTTGATCAGAATGTTTTTCAGACAAATAAACCCCCGGTTATGAACTGCGCCCCCTGAGCCGTGAAAAACCGGCATCGGGAACTGTTCATTTCCGGGGGCTTGTTACGCTCTCTCAGAGCGCGTGCTTGCTGAACTGTTCGCGGATGCCCTTCACCGCCGCCGCGAGGGCGTCGGGGTCGAGCACCATTTCCATCATGCTGATCTGAGCTTCCCATTCTTCGGGGTCGCACTCTTCGCGAATATCCTGTTCGAATACATGGTACACGGGGAGTCCCAACGAGACTCCCGCGAGAGAACCTGCAAAGGTCGGATCGCCGTTGCTTACGGTCTCCGCGTAGATCTCCGCGCCTTCGGCGTCGGAGGAACCGAGGATGACCACGACGTTTTCCGCTCCGAATTTCTCAGCGGCATCCTTGATGCGCTGCTGATTCTGCAGGTCCATCGCTCCGGCGGCGGTTCAGACGAAGCACTCCGTCACGGAGAATTCGATGGAAGCGCCGCTCCCCTTCAGGCATGCCTCCATGGCGGGTCCGGGAACGCCGTCCCGCTCACCGAGGAGAAGCAGTTTTTTTCCTGTCAGTTTGCCCATTTTTCCACCTCCTTTCTTCTTTCAAGAGTACATGGAAAGGGATGTTCCGTCCAGTGCGGCAATCCTTTCTTCGTAGGCCTCCCGGAGGAGGGAAAGGGGGATGTCGTCCCTGAGGCGGCATGGTTTTCCCTCTCCGGGGATTACCAGCCGGGGGGAGCCTCCGGTAAATTTTTTGTCCATGGCCAGGTACGGAGCCGTTTCTTCCCAGGGGATGTCCGGCGTCAGGGGAAGGCCGAAGGAACGGAGCAGTCTCCCGATTCTCCGGACGGTGTTCTCCTGCAGCTCCCCGAGCCGGAGAGCCAGCCTCGCGGCGACCATCATTCCCGCAGCCACGGCGTCGCCGTGCTTCCAGCGGCCGAACCCCGAGGCCGCCTCAAGGGCGTGCCCCACGGTGTGGCCGAGGTTCAGACGGGCCCGGGCGCCCGTCTGCTCCCGTTCGTCCTCCGAGACCACCGTCAGTTTCATTCTTGAGCATTCCGAAACAAGCCGGAGAAGAACCCCGCAGTCGCGCCTCAGGATGGGGCCTGCGTTTTCCTCGAGCCACGAAAGGAAGCGCCAGTCCTCTCCCGCCCCGTATTTCACCGCTTCGGCGAGACCCTGCCGGAAGTCTTCTTCTTTCTGGGAGCGGAGGCATTCCACGTCCGAGAGGACCCATTCGGCGGGATGGAAGGCCCCCACGAGGTTTTTCCCCTCCGGGAGATTCGCTCCTGTCTTTCCGCCGATGGCGCTGTCCGCCTGGGCGAGGAGGGTGGTGGGGCACTGGATGAGCCGGATGCCCCGCATCCAGGTGGCGGCCGCGAAGCCCGCCGCGTCGCCCGTGACGCCTCCTCCCAGGGCGAGAATCGTGTCCGTGCGCTCCATTCCGCATCCGGCGAGGGACGCGTAGATCCCGCCGATACTGGAAAGGCTTTTCCCTTTTTCTCCCCGGGGGAGGAGATGCATGCCCTTTCTCTTTCCAGGATAGTCTCCGAAAAGGGGCCCGGTGATCTCATCGGCCACTACGAAGGGGCATTCATCCCGTCCGGTCAGGGAGTTCAGCCTGGGGAGGAGTCCCCGGCCGACGACGACACCGGTGGGAAAGGAGCCGCACCGGAGGCGGATGTCTCCCTGCTCCCCGGTTTCCGTCCGGACGGTTACCTGGCGAGCATTCTTTCCCACGGAGTTCCCTCCTCCCGGACCGCTTCCATGATTCTTTTCGCCGCAGTCATGAGACGGGAAAACTCTTCCGGGTCGAGGGACTGGGGGCCGTCGCAGAGGGCGGCCCCGGGGTCGCAGTGAACTTCCACGAGCAGGCCGTCGGCGCCTGCGGCGATGGCGGCGAGGCTCATGGGGAGCACCAGGTCTCTCCGGCCTGTGGCATGGCTCGGGTCCGCGACCACGGGGAGGTGGGTCAGGGACTTGAGCAGGGGGATAACCCCGAGGTCCAGGGTGTTCCGGGTGTTCTGATCAAAGCTCCGGATGCCCCGTTCGCACAGGATGACCCGGTCGTTGCCTCCCGCGAGGATGTACTCCGCTGCCTGGAGCCATTCCTCTACCGTGGCGGCCATGCCCCGCTTCAGGAGCACGGGCCTGTCCAGCCGGCCGAGTACCTTGAGAAGGCTGAAATTCTGCATGTTTCTCGCCCCCACCTGGAGGATGTCCACGTGGGGAGCCACCCATTCCGCCTCCTCGGGGGACATCACTTCGGTGATCACGGGGAGCCCCGAGGCTTTCCGGGCCTCCTTCAGCAGGGCGATCCCCTCGCTCCCGAGCCCCTGGAAAGCGTAGGGATGGGACCGGGGCTTGAAGGCCCCGCCGCGGAGCACCCGGGCTCCTGCCTTCCTGACGGCCAGGGCCGTTTCCAGAAGCTGATCCCTGCTTTCGACGGCGCAGGGACCGGCCATGACAACAGGGTCACCCTCTCCCAGAACCACGCCGGGGGCGATCTCCACCGGCCTGGACACGGGACGCACCGCACGGCTGGCCAGGGGGTAGCAGCAGGAAACGGCATTCACTTTCCGGACTCCGGGAAGGGCGCTGACACCTGACGTGTCCGTTCCGTCGGACGCCACGATATAGGATGCCTCTCTCCCGGACACGACCCGGCAGCTCTTTCCGCCCCGTTCCACGGATTCGCGCACCCGCTCCAGGTCAATTCCCGTACTGTTCTGCGCCATTTCGACCACTATCATGATTCTTCCTGCCCCCTTTCAGTATGCGTTCCCATAAAAAACGCCGGAACCGGGGTGTAGAAACCCGGTTCCGGCGATAGTTCCCTTTCTTTGTTCCGGTGCTTCCCTAGGCTTGCGCTGCTCCCGGGGAGTGCGGATACGAAGAGGCCGAAGACGGATCTCTACGGAAAGCCGGGCCGGTGGCGCAATAAAGCCACAGGCCGCCGGTAAACGCGAACCCGAAAAATCCGCCGTCGAAATGGCTGTTCGTGAAAACCGTCAGCTTCGTCATAGGGCCGTCTCCTTTCTTTGCGATGTTCCGCAGGGTGGTATTGGTGGACTATTCTAGTCTTCCGGGGAGATTTGTCAAGGGGAAATGTTCAGGCAAACATTCAGGGGCGCCTCCGGCTCGTTCCGTGGCGCCCCTTCAGTGTTCTCTTCCGGGATCAGCAGAGAATCCCTGCCCAGAGGATCCCTTCGGGCAGAAGCAGGGGCAGCAGGCCGTCCGGTTTTTTCCGGAGGCGGGGGTCGTCGCGGGGAACTTCTTCCTGGGGAAGGAGATCGAGCTCAATGCCCCTGTCGGAGCAGTTGACGGTAAAGAGGCCGTTGCTCACGTTGAGAAATTCTTCCACTGCCGCCCGGGCCATTTCATCGTACGAGCCGGAAGCGAGGTCGGAGAATCTCCGGGCCAGGTCGGCCAGCACGTTTTTCTCCGCGGAGATGAAAACGGCAAGTTCACGGTCGCCCTTCATGGGCTGCAGAAAGGTGATGAGCTCTCCGTTTCCTTTCTCGGCCAGAGGATCGAGGGCTGCAGCGGGGTCCACGAAGCGGATGACGTTCCTGACGAAGAGTTCCGCCCAGGCCCTGACGAGGGAGTTTTTTCCGCCGGGCTGTCCCGCGAGGACCGAGGCCACGGCCCTGTCGGTGTCGCCCCCTGTCATGGCTTCGTACCCTTCCGGAGAAAGGCCCGATTTTTCCCTGTACAGTTCGAGAGCCCTGACCAGTCCCTCATGGGAGAGAATCCGGTCCTCCACGAGTATCTGCCCCAGGAGGACGTGTTCGTTTTTCTGGGCCGAAAGAAGTTCTTCGAGTTTTTCCGCCGTGAGGTAGCCCTTCTCGATGGCGATCTGGCCGAATCGCTTGTCCTCCCGTTTCTGGATCCTGTTGACTTCCCTCACCTGGGCCGGGGTCATGAAGTCCCTGGCCAGGGCGAGAATTCCCACCAGAGGGCGGACATCGCTCAGCCTGGCGAGCGCCCGGGAAAGAGTCTGCGGAGTGACGATGCCCTCCTGGAGGAGAAACTGGCCGAAATGACGGGAGAACATTATTCAAGCTCCCCTTTCAGTATTCTGCGGAGGAGCGTGTGGATGACGTCCTTCTCGAAGGGTTTCTGGATGAAATCGAAGGCTCCCGCATCGATGGCTGTCATGAGGTTTTTCTTCGTCCCCGTCGACGACGCCATGACGACCCGGGCCGAAGGATCCTCTTCCCGGATTTCCACCAGGGCATCAAGGCCGGATTTTTCAGGCATCACGATATCCATGAACACGAGATCGGGGTGGTGTTCCCGGTAAAGTTCCACGGACTCACTGCCGTCCCTGGCCTCGAATATGTTTTTAACGCCCCACTCTTCCAGAATGAACCTGAGCGTTTTCCGGATCACCGCGGAGTCGTCGCAGACAAGCACGGAATAAGTTTTTTCGTTCAAAGGAAAGCCTCCCAGATGGAATTCTCCCGGGGGAGAGGGTATTGTCTGAATTATATCATGACCATTCCGTTGAAATGATAGCTTTCGGGGGAATTTTCGGCCTTTCCCCTGCCGGATGGAATGGAAGGTTTGGACATCTCAGGCGGGGATGCAATAGAATAGGTCCACATGGCATTCGCCGGGAAAGGGGAACGAGAGAATGGAGCACGTGCACAGGCATATTGATGAGCACTTTAAAGACTATCTGTCGGCGGTGGGGGATTTGGTCCGGCAGCCTTCCATCAGCGCCACCGGGGAAGGGGTGCGGGAGTGCGCCCGGCTTCTCGCGGACATGATGACCTCCGCCGGGATCAGGACGGAAATCCTGGAAACCGGAGGCAATCCCGTGGTGTACGGCGAGATCCCGTCGGGCCGGAAGGATGGGAAGACCGTCCTTTTCTACGGCCATTATGACGTTCAGCCTCCGGAGCCCCTGGAGCTCTGGGAGTCCCGGCCCTTCGAGCCCGCCGTCAGGGACGGCAGGCTGTACGCCCGGGGAATTGCGGACAACAAGGGACAGCTCATGGCCCACATCCTGGCTGTTCGGGCCTTCCGGGAGACGGGGACGGACATTCCCTGCAGCGTGAAGTTTGTCTTCGAGGGGGAGGAAGAGTCGGGGAGCACCAGCCTTGCCCCCTTCGTGGAACAGAACCGGGAGAGGCTGGCCTGCGACATCGCCCTCGCCGTGGACGGTCCCATGCTTTCAGGGGACGTGCTCAACGTCTGCCTTGGGTGCAGGGGGGTGCTGAACTTCGAGATCGAGATGGAAACGGCCCGGTTCGACTGCCATTCCGGCCGCGGCGGGGATATCATACCCAACGCCGGGTGGGAGCTTCTGCGCCTCCTCCGGACCATGAAGGACGAGCAGGGCAGCATCCTGATCGAAGGATTCATGGACGGGGTCCGGACGCCAACGGAAAAAGACATGGAGATCATCGCCGGGCTGCCCTTCGACAGAGAGAACCTCAAAAACCTCTACGGCGTGCCCTCCTTCGGCCTCGACAAGAACGGGTACTACACGAAGCTCAACCTCCTGCCCACGCTCACCATCAACGGGATTACCTGCGGCTACCAGGGGAAGGGCTCCAAGACCATCAATCCGGCGAAAGCCTCGGTGAAGATGGACGCCCGGCTTGTGGTGGACCAGAACCCCCTTGACATCGCGGAAAAAATCAGGCGGCATGTCGCCTGCCATGCCCCCGATGCGCGGGTGACGGTGCACGGCTTCATGCACCCGTCGAAGACCGACGGCGATCTTCCGGTGTGCAGAACGGTGGTTTCAGCCCTGGAAAAAGTGTACACCGACAAGGTCGCTCTCTCCCTCGGGCTGGGAGGAAGCCTGCCGAGCTACGTGTGGACCGATATTCTCGGCGTTCCCGCCCTGGGAATTCCCTACGCCAACCAGGACAGCGGGGGCCACGCCCCGAACGAGAACTTCCGCCTGGACCTCCTGCAGAAGGCGGTCCATGCCTCGGCCCAGATACTGCACGACATGAAATAGCCCCTTCCGGGGGAATGAGAGGGTGAAGTTCCCCCTTCTTTCTCCGGCGGATGTAGAATAGGGGCGTTCAAGACCCGGAAAAAAACCTTTTAATCGCGGAGGCTGGTATCAATGATCCGGACAATGAAGAAACTGGTGCGGCTGTTCTGTGCGGCCATGATTGTGCTGTCGGCCGCCGCCTTTACGGCGGCCGGGGCGGAGAGTCTCCTGCGGACGGCCTCCTTTGACGGCGTCGAGGTGCGCTACCTGGACGAAGGCGCCAGGGATGCCCTGCCTGTGGTCTTCATCCACGGCTGGGCCTGCACGGGGGACTTCTGGCGTTTCCAGACCTCCGTCCTGCGGGACCGGTACCGGGTGATCGCCCTGGATCTTCCCGGCTTCGGGCAAAGCGATAAGCCCCATGACAGGCCCTATACCCTGCAGTTCTTCGCCCGGGCCGTGAAGGCGGTGATCGACCATGCCGGGGTGAAGCGGCCGGTGCTCGCCGGGCACAGCATGGGCTACGGGGTGGCCGTGCAGTTCCTCGCCGACTACCCCGGCGAGGCCCGGGGCGTCTGCAATGCGGACGGGGCCTTCTTCTGGCTTCCCGACGACCCGGGGGCGGTCCCGCCATGGGAGGCGGAGATGAAGGGGCTTTCCGACGGGCTGGCGGGCCCGGACCGGGAGAACCTCGTCCTCTGGTTCATCAACGCCACCTTCTACGGCAGAACCCCCGAAGACCTGAGAAAAGAGATCACCGGGGTCATGGCATCGGCGGACCCATACGCGGCGAACAGTTCCATGGCCGAATTCATCCGGCGGGAGAACTGGGTGCGCCGCAGCTTCAGCGTGCCTTCCCTGGCGGTGTACTCCAAAATTCCCGAGCTTCCGGCGGAGACGGAGCAGAAACTCCGGGAGACCTTTCCGGACCTGACCTACGTGGAATGGACCGACACGGGTCACTTTCTCATGATGGAACAGCCGGACCGCTTCAACGGTCTGCTGGTGAAATTTCTCGAAGGGATGGACACGTGACGGATTCCGGCGAAGTGTGCAGCTTTCGGGGCCTGCAGGCAAAGAATTATGTGTTTCTCGGCCCCTCCGGCAGCGGCAAGTCGGAGATTGCCCTGAACCTGGCGATCCGGGCCGCCTGCGGCGGGGGGGCGCCTGTCCATTTCTTCGACATGGACCAGACCAAGCCCCTCTTCCGCTCCCGGGAGGCCAGGGATGCCGTGGAGCGCAGCGGGGCGGTCTTCCATTCGGGCCTCGAGTTTCTCGACTCGCCCGTGCTGCCCGACGGCGTCAGCGAATATCTGCGGGACGAAGGGGTCCGCTGCTTTCTCGACATGGGGGGCAGCGTGAGCGGTGCCCGATCCCTGGGGCAGTGCCTCCCCGACGCGGGGGGGCTCACCCGGGCGCTCTACGTGGTCAACGTCTACCGCCCCTTCTCCGACGAGAGGTGCTTCCTCGGGGATCTTTCGGCCATCACCGCCGCCGCCCGCCTTTCGTCCCCCTGCATCGTAAGCAATCCCAACCTCGGCGGGGAGACGACCCTCGAGGATGTGAAGAAGGGGCACGGCCGCCTGCTGGAAATCCTGGAGAGGAACGGCCTTTCCCTCGCCTTTCTTACCGTCCGGGCCCCCCTCCTGGAGGCAGCATCGGCGTGGGCGGACTGTCCCGTGGAGGGGCTTGCCCTCCGGCTGTCGGCAGGATGAAAAAGCCGCCGGTACACATCCTCCTGGACCCGGAAAAGTGCAGGGGCTGCGGCCTGTGCATGGATGTCTGCAAGAGGGGCGTGATGGAGGTCCGGGAGGGGGAAAACGCCTGCGGGTGCAGGCCTGTAATCGTGGTCCATCCCGAGAAGTGCGTCCTCTGCGGCCTCTGCATCGCCGTGTGCCCCCTGCATGTCATATCCCTGAAGAAATAGAGGAAATCGCGGGATCCGGCTTGGTTCCCGCGGGAAAGGAAGGGATCATGGAAAGACAGTTCCTGAAAGGAAACGAGGCTGTCGCGGAAGCGGCAATCCTGGCGGGGTGCCGGTTTTTCGCCGGCTATCCCATAACGCCCCAGAACGAGATACCGGAGTACATGGCACGGCGGATGCCCTCCGTGGGCGGCGTCTTCCTGCAGGGGGAGAGCGAGACGGCTTCCGTCTGCATGGTCTACGGGGCGGCGGCCATGGGGACCCTTGCCATGACCTCTTCCTCGGGCCCGGGGATCAGTCTGAAGGCCGAGGGAATCTCCACCCTCGCCGGCGCCTGCCTTCCTGCGGTGGTCGTGAACGTCATGCGGGGAGGTCCCGGGCTCGGGGCCATCCAGGCAGCCCAGTCGGATTACCTCCATGCCACGAAGGCCCTGGGGCACGGCGGCTTCCGGTTGATTGTCCTGGCTCCTTCCACTGTGCAGGAGGCCATCGACCTCACCTATAAAGCCTTCGATCTTGCGGTGCAGTACCGGAACCCGGTGATGGTGCTCATGGACGGCTGGATCGGCTCCATGATGGAGCCCGTGACTCTTCCGGAGGCGAAGGAGCCGGTGACCTTCTCCTACACCGGCTGGGGAGCGAAGTACTTCAATCCCTCGGGTGTCGGCGTGAACGTGGTGACCTCCTGCCTGCTGGAGCCGGAGTACCAGGAGCTCCTCAACATCCGCGCCGGGGAAATGTACGAAGAGTGGAAGGAAAAGGAAGTCCTCGCCGAGGAATACCTTCTCGACGACGCAGAGTACGTGATCGTGGCCTACGGCACCGCAGCCCGGGCCGCCAGGACCGCCATCGGCGAGCTCCGGGGCAGGAGCATCCGGGCGGGCATGATCCGTCCCGTTTCCCTGTACCCCTTCCCGGTGGAGCACCTGAAGAGGCTCGACAGGAGCAGGGTGAAGTTCCTGCTGGACACGGAGATGACCCTCCCCGTCCAGATGATGGACGACATCCGCCTGGCCGTGGCGGATGCCATCCCGGTCCATTCCTGCGGCCGGTCCGGCGGGGTCATCCTCACCAACGAAGAGATCGTCGAAGCCGTGGAACAGGCCATCGCAAAGGAGGCGCGCTGATATGCAGAAGATTTACGAGCGGCCGAAATCCCTCACCGACAGGGGGCTGGCCTATTGTCCCGGCTGCCTTCACGGCGTGGCCACCCGTCTCATCGCCGAGCTGCTGGACGAGATGGGCCAGAGGACGAACACCGTGGCCGTCCTGGCCGTGGGGTGCGGCACCCTGGGCATGTTCCACTTCAACACCGACGTGGTGGTCTCGCCCCACGGGCGGACTCCCGCCGTCGCCACCGGCGCGAAGCGGGCGGCGCCGGGGAAGCTCGTGTTCTCCTACCAGGGCGACGGCGACCTGGCCGCCATCGGCATGGCGGAGATCATGCACGCCGCCAACCGGGGGGAGAACTTTACCGTCATCTTCATCAACAACAGCACCTACGGCATGACGGGAGGCCAGATGGCCCCCACCACCCTTGTGGGCCAGAAGGCCACCACGGCCCCCCTGGGGAGGAATCCCGCCGAGACGGGGTACCCCATGAAGATGTGCGAAATCATCTCCCAGCTCGAGGCGCCGAAGTACATCGCCCGGTTTGCCCTCGACTGCCCGGCGAACATCCTGAAGGCAAAGAAGGGCATCCGGAAGGCCTTCGGGATGCAGATGGCCGGGAAGGGGTTCACCTTCGTGGAGCTGCTCTCGAACTGCCCCACGAACTGGGGAATGCCTGCCCTGGAGTGTCTGGACTGGATGCGGGAGAACACTCTGAAGGTCTTTCCCCTGGGCGTGTTCCGGGACGGGGAGGCATGATCATGGAAAAGAAGATCACCGTGGCGGGGTTCGGCGGACAGGGTGTCATAGTCATCGGGCAGATGCTGGGGTATGCCTCCTGCAAGGCGGGGCGGAACGCACTGTTTCTGCCGAAATACGGGCCTGAACAGAGGGGAGGAACGGCGAACTGCTCCGTCACCATTTCCGACGGCGAGATCGGCGCTCCCGTGTCGCGGTACGTGGATACCCTCATCGCCATGAACCAGCCGTCTCTCGAGAAGTTTGTCGGCTCCGTCCGGCCGGGGGGCATCGTTCTGCTCAACAGTTCCCTCTGCCGGTGGGAGGGGAAGCGGACCGATGTCCGGGTTGCGGAGATAGGGGCGGACGCCATCGCCCTCGAGATCGGGTCACCCAAGGTGGCCAACATCGTGGTCATCGGAGCCTATATCCAACTGAGCGGGGCCCTGTCGGAACAGGAGATGCTGGACGCCATCGAGGAAAAACTCGGCAAGCGGCCCGAGCTGCTCGAGATGAACAGGAAAGCTCTTCGGACGGGAATGGACCGGGTGATCCTGAGGGCGTAATACCGGCAGTTCGTGATGCAGCGGCCCTTCGGGGCCGCTTTTTTACCAGGGAACGAGAAAGGGGGAGGCCGGGTCGTGGCGGGCGCGGTTCGCTGCGGCTGTCCGGTGATCCCGGTCGGCGTAGCAGTAGAGGCAACCCGCCGGACAGGTGTCGTAGGCTCCGATATCGGCGCTTGCGGCACATCCGCACAGGAGGCGCTGGTTCCTGTCCTTTCCGGCGTCAAGAGGGCGCCCGGCGAGCTTCTCTGCCAGGATTCTGTCGATGCAGGCTCCCCGGGGGACACCCTCCCCGCTGAAATCTTCCGCCTCGCAGCAGGTTTGAAGGGAAATCCCTCTTCCGGCGGCGCTTTCGGCAAAGGAGCGGACCAGACTGTGCATGATCTCCGGCGATGCTTCCCGCAAACCACTGCCCCGGTTCTTGCGGTAGAGGTCAACGAAGCTCAGGACGCAGCGCTCCGTGCTTCCTTCGAGAAAGGCGCACATCCTGGCGAATTCCTCTCTGTGCCGTTCCGCCGGGTATTCCTCCGAGACGATCACCGGGTCGTACCGCCAGACGACCCTATGGGGCCCGAGCCTTCCGGCCAGGGTCCGGAAGGCGGCGAGAATCTCCTCCTTCGGGGCGATCCCCGGCTCCAGACCGGAACCGTACGGGGTGACGGTCCACTGGAAATAATAGGGATACCCTGCATCGTCCAGCCTGTCCAGAAGGCCGGACAGGGGACGGGCATCCTTGGTCCAGAAGACGAAACAGTCCACATCAACAGGGGCGAGGGATATTCTTCTCACCTGCGCCGGGTTCCGGGGGTTCCGGACGAGGACGAAGCCGTCTTCCAGGCGGCGCTCCAGCCACGGGGCGTAGAAAGCCGGGATGTCCGTCCGCCTGCTGGCGCTGACGATCATGGGCGCCTCCGGTTCACCGGACGGGGGACTCCTCCATGGAATGGGCCGCTTCCATCCCGAGGAGCCAGGTCTTCAGCTCCAGCCCTCCGCCGTATCCCACGAGCTTTCCGTTCGCTCCGATGATCCGGTGGCAGGGAATGAAGATGGCGATGGGATTCCGGGCGTTGGCCATCCCCACGGCCCTGACAGCCTTCGGATTTCCCGAGGCTATGGCGAGATCCTTGTAGCTCGCCGTTTTCCCGTAGGGGACCTCCACGAGCTTTTCCCACACCCTTTTCATGAAAGGGGTCCCCTCGGCCTTCAGGGGAAGGTCAAACTTCTTCAGTTTTCCGGCCAGATAGAGCTCCAGCTGCCGGAAGGCCTCCTTCACAACGGGGGGCTCCTTTTTGCCGAAACCGACCAGTTCCGCCGTGTTTTTCGGCAGGTAGAGGTGGGTGATGAATTCCCCGTCGCTTCCGATGGCCATGGGGCCGACGATCGTTTCCCGCACGTACAGCATGGTTTCACTCCTCCCGTGGTGTTTCATTTCGGTCTATTGTGGCTCAAAGGGCGGAAAAAATCATCCCCGTTTTTTCCCAAATCCGCAGGCAGCGGCAACACTCCTCCCTCCGCCGGAAATACATTCCTCTTACACTTCGCCCTTTTGTTCTTTTTGTGCAGGGCTCGGTCTGGACAGGGGGCCGTCCCTGGTGTACAAAAGAACGAAAGAACTGTATGAAATCTGAACAATTATTAAGGAAAAAACTCAAGGAGAACCAATGAAACCTCTATTTGACCTGCACACCCACACCATCGCCAGCGGGCACGCCTACAGCTCGCTGAAGGAAAACATCGAGGCCGCCGCGGAACGAGGCCTCACCGCCCTCGGCATTTCCGACCACGCCCCCGCCATGCCCGGCACCTGCCATTCCTTTCATTTCGGGAACTACAAGGTGATCCGGGAATCCCTCCTGGGGATCAGGATCGTGAAGGGCATCGAGGCGAACATTATGGACTATGACGGCACCCTCGACGTGGAGGAGGACATTCTGGGCAGGCTGGAATATGTCATCGCCAGCCTCCACCCGCCCTGCATCCCCTTCGGGACCACGGAGCAGAATACACGGGCCCTGGCCGGAGCCATGGCGAACCCGTACGTGAAGATCATCGGCCACCCGGACGATGACCGCTACCCCCTCGACTACGAAGAGCTGGTCCTGGCCGCAAAGCGGGAGAAGGTGGCCCTCGAGGTCAACAATTCCAGCTTCTGCCCCGGATCGGGGCGGCAGAACGGCGTAAGGAACGCTCGCACCATGCTGGAGTACTGCCGCCGGTTCGACGTGCCAGTAGTGCTGGGAAGCGACGCCCACATCTGGTACGACGTGGGGGAGATGAGCCGATGCAGAGCCCTTCTCCGGGAGATGGATTTTCCCCCGGAGCTGGTGCTCAACTATTCTCCGGAGGGGCTGGACTTCATCCTGAAAAGGAACGGCGCCGCCCTTCCCGTTTCCGGAGGAGAGTCCACCGGGGAGGCATGACCCCGGCCGGACAGAAAAGCTACTGTTTTTCCTTGAGCCCCTGGAGGACGGCACAGATCTCCCGGACTTCCTCCGGGCTGAGGTTCTGGAAGTCTTCCAGCCTCCGCAGGGCCAGCGCCAGGAATTCGTTCCCCGGTTTCGCCTCCGGCTCAGGGGCGGGAGCGACGAAAAATGACGCGATGGTCCCCGTGAGGGTGCTGATGAAGCCGATCCCCACCAGCATCAGCATGATCGCCACAATCCTTCCCCCTGCGGTGGAAGGTGAAATGTCGCCGTACCCCACTGTGGTGGCGGTCACGAAGGCCCACCAGAGGGCGTCGTAGAAGCCCATCTGCTCGAAATAGCGGACTGCCGCCGCCCCGATGAGGACCGTGAGCACCGTGAAAAAGAGGACGTACTGGAAGTTGTGCTGCCTCAGGAACCTGGAGGCGAACCGGTGGGCCCTGCCGAAATAGGCGGCGAGCCGCAGAAGTCTAAGGGCTCTGAGCGCACGGGTCGAGCGGAGCATCCTGAAGATCCGCAGCGACCGGAGCCCCTTGAACAGGGCGTCAAAGGGCAGTATGGCGATGAGTTCGATGATGTGGGTTTTCACGTAGTGCTTTTTATCCGCAGCGAGGTAGAACCGGGTGAAGTAGTCTGCCACGAAAATCAGCCATATAGCTGTGTCCACGAAACCGAAGATCCCTTCTTCGGTTTCCGTGAAGTCCATCCTCTCCTCGGCGATGATCAGCCCCACGGATGCGACGGCGAGAAAAATAAGGAGGAAATCGTATCTGCGCAGGATTTTTTCTCTGTCTTTGAGAAGAAACATGCTATCACCCTCCCGGGATCTCAAGAAACGGGCCATCCTTTCCGCAGCCGCTCCGCTTCCCTCGTAAGTGCAAAGAGAATATCCCAAAGGAAAAGAAGACTCAATAGAAAAATCAGCCTGAAAAGTACGGTAAGGCCGTCTGGCGATGCCGGCTGCGCTATAGCCTGCCTTTTTGCGAATTCAGAAGCTGAAAACCGAACAAATATGCTTAAATTTATGCTTTGATATATGTTTATGTTTGGTGTATCATTCCAGCGTTGAGACGTCTGACATGGTACATGATGCATTTGTATCCGCCCCTGTTCCGGGGCCCATTTTTTCTTCAGGGAGGAAATCGACGTGGAATCATCCATCAAGGGAAGACTGCTTCGGTACTGGAAAGTGTATGCGGGGGCGCTGGTTCTTGCCGTCCTCAGCGATATGATCGGCATCGTCCGGTTCGACATCGGCATCGGAACGCTGACCCTTTTCCCCATGGTCTTCGCGACCATCATCGGCGGGCTTTTCGGGCCCGACCTGCTCAAGCTCTTCACCATGGAGGAATCAGGCGCAGCGGGAGCCATGGTTCTCGTCTGCCTCGCCCCCTTCATGGCGAAGATGGGCGTGGGCGCCGGAGCGAACCTGGCCAGGCTGGTGGAGGTGGGGCCTGCCCTTCTGCTCCAGGAGTTCGGCAACCTGGGAACCATTCTCATCTCCCTTCCTGTGGCGCTCCTCCTCGGCCTGAAAAAGGAAGCCATCGGGGCCTGCTATTCCATCAACAGGGATTCCAACCTGGGCCTGACCACCGACATTTACGGGCCTGACGCACCGGAGACCAAGGGCACCTTCGCCGTGTACATCGTGGGCTCCGTCATCGGAACGGTGTTCATGAGCCTCCTTGCAAGCATCGTGGCTTCGTGGAACATTTTCCATCCCCTGGCGCTGGGCATGGCCTCGGGCGTGGGCAGCGGGAGCATGATGACCGCCGCCGCGGGGACCCTTGCCGCCATCTACCCGGACTACGCCGACGTCATCCCGGTCCTCGGAGGGGCAAGCGATATGCTCACCGGCATCACCGGGATCTACATGGGAACCTTTGTGGGCCTGCCCCTCACCACCTGGCTGTACAACAGACTCGAACCGACAGTGGGAAGAATATTCGCCCGGAATGCCGTTTCCGGCAAAGCGGAAGGAGAAGCAGAATGAAAGCGAAAGTGGAGATCCGTTTCTTCCAGCAGATGGGGCTCCTGGCTCTTGCCGGGACGATCATGGTCCTCACCAACATGATCGGCTACAAATATACGCTTGTCCAGTCCCTCCAGGGATACGCCGTTCTGGGGGGGATAGCCCTGGCCGGAGTGACCATCAGCCGGTTCATGAGCCACTTCATCAAGCTGCCCACCATGATGTACGTCTCCCTGACGGGGCTGCTGCTGGCCTGCCCTCTCTCTCCCTTCAAGGAGCAGGTAATCGCCTGGGCCAACAACTTCGCCTTCCTCGCCCCCGCCACGGCCCTCGGGGCCTTCGCGGGCATCTCGCTGGGAAAGGACATGAAAAACTTCGGCAGGATGGGCCTGAAACTGATCGCCATCACCGTGCTGGTCATAACGGGCACCTTCATCATGTCGGCCTTCGTGGCGGACCTGGTCCTGAAGTACACGGGATCCGTCTGAGGAGGGCGGGAAAGTGCACTGCGACATCCTGATCCGGAACTGCTCCCTGCTCACTCCCGAATTTGACGTCAGGGAATCGGTGTCGGTGGCCATTGACGGCAGTTATATCGCCTTCATCGGCAACGCCGGCGAGGCGGAGGAGAAATACACCCCCCGGGAGACCCTCGACGGACGGGGCAAGCTGCTCATGCCGGGGTTCGTGGACGCCCACACCCACACCTGCCAGCAGCTGCTGAGGGGGCGCCTCGCCGACGAATACCCCATGATCTGGACCCGCTTTCTTGTTCCCTTCGAGAGCAACCTGACCCCTGACGACGTGTACTGGAGCGCGAAGCTGGCCTGCCTGGAGATGATCAGGTCAGGCACCACCTCTTTCGCCGACTCGGGCGGCGTCCACATGCACCGGGCGGCGGACGCGGTGATCGAGTCGGGCATGAGGGCCGCCATCGCCAGGTCCACCATGGACATGGGCGGGGAAATCTGCAGCGCCATGAAGGAATCGGCGGAGGACGCCATCGCCCGGACCGAGGAGCTGTACCGGGGCTACCACGGCGCGGGGGACGGCCGGGTGGAGATCTGGTTCGCCCTCCGGCAGGTGATGACCTGCTCGCCGGAGCTCGTCCGGAGAACGGCGGAAAAGGCCGCGGAATACAGCACGGGGGTCCACGCCCACCTCTGCGAGCACCGGGACGAAGTCCGCTTCTGCCTGGAGCGCTACCGGAAGCGCCCCGCCGAGTTTCTCGACGAAATGGGGGCCCTCGGACCGAACCTGCTGACGGCCCACAACGTGGTGCTATCGGAACATGACATCACCCTCCTTGCGGAACGGCAGGTGAAGGCGGTCCACTGCCCCCGGGCCAACGTCACGAACCACGGCTTCCCCAAGACACCCCGGATGCTCGAGGCGGGCCTCAGCATCGGCCTCGGCTGCGACGGCAGCGGAAACACGAACTCGAATCTCTTCGACGAGATGAAGACCCTTCGCAGCGCGTCCATCGCCTACTGGGGCCTGCCCGTGTTCGACCCCGTTGTTCTCAGGTGTTCCGAACTCCTGAAGATGGCCACTGCGGGAGGGAGCGCCGCTATGGGACACAGCGGGCTCACCGGCACTGTGGAAACGGGCAGGAAGGCCGACCTGATCCTGCTGAACCTTGACCAGCCCCACCTTTTTCCCACCCAGAACATCGTCAGCACCATCGTGGAGAGCGCCGACGGGCACGACGTGACCGACTCCGTCATCGACGGCAAAATCGTCATGAAGAACCGGGAAGTGCTCACCATGGACGCAAGGGAAACTATGGCGGAGTGCGCCCGCCGCATGAAGGAGATCGTTTCCCGGGCCGGGTACGACAGCTGAGAGGCCTCCCACAGCCGACAGCCGCTTTTCAGGAAAGCCGGGCTCCTCTTCCGCCGATGAGGAGCCCGGCTTTTTTCCGACCGCAGCGGGGGGGCGACCTCCCGGGTCCTGTCCGCGGGAACCGGAGATAGTGCAGAATGTTGAAAAAATAAAATTTATTCTTGACATGCTTTGTGCACATGATCATACTTTATCAGGGGGAAGATGAGCCTCAGTCTTGCGGTATGACTCTTTCCCGTTCTTTCCGGCCGGCCTGCTGGAGGGCGTGCAGCCTTCGAATTCCGGTCGGAAGGATTTATCTTCTGTTTTTTCGGGCGCGGGGATAACTGAACCGTTGCGGGATCGATCGGCTGAGAGGCTCTTTATGTGCTGCGGAGGAAAGAAGGTCGGATGATGAAAGCGAAAAAACGGGTTTTCGCAGCGGCAATCGCGGTAACCATGGTCACATCGGGCTGGGGCGGTTCCGCGAAAGCTCCGGAATCAACGGCCGAGGCCCTGCCCCCGGCGCCTCTTCCCACGCCGAACGCCGACGGCAGCTACAACATCATCTTCATCACCACGGACCAGGAGCACTATTTCGATCAATTCCCCGAAGGAACCGGCTACAGGGCACGGGAACTTCTCGCCCGGCTCGGCACCACGTTCGAAAAACACTACAGCTGCTCCACCATGTCCACCTCCTCCCGCTCGGTGATCTACACCGGCACCCACATAACCAACACGAAAATGATCGACAACACCGACTTTGACTGGCAGGGGCCCCTTTCAACCGGTATCGTCACCGTGGGTGACCTTTTGCGCCGGGCGGGGTATTACACCGCCTACAAGGGAAAGTGGCACATGGGTGATGTCAGCCTGCTGGGGGCTGCCGGGGACGGGCAGACCGATCTCGGAGAATACGGATTTGCGGACTGGGGAGTGGATGGCGACTACACCAGCACCGTTTGGGAAGGGTATGAAAGGGACGGGGAAATTCAAACCGACGCCCTCGAATGGCTCAGGACAACCGGAACGGAGAAGAACAGCTCGGGGATCTCCTTCTTCCTCGCCGTCAACCTCATCAACCCTCACGATATCATGTTTTTCAACACCGATCCTGATTTCCGGGGCACACTCCCTGTCGGGGGACCGCCTGACGATGAAATATACAGAAAAACCTATGACACGGCCGTGCCTTCCTCATGGAACCAGAATCTGGCTGACGGGACGCTTCCCCCTGCGGTTTCGGCGTACAAGACCCGGTGGGAAGGATGGACAGGATCAGTGACCACTGAAGAGGGCTGGAAGGATTTCCGGAACTACTACTTCAACTGCATCCAGGACAGCGACAATCATCTAATGGAAATCCTTCAGGGGATAGCGGATCTCGACATGATGAAGAATACGATCATCGTTTTTACGGCCGACCACGGAGAAATGGGAGGAGCTCACAGTCTCAAGGGCAAGGGCGGAGTCATTTACGAAGAAAACATCCATGTTCCCCTCGTGGTCTATCATCCCGAGTTTGAAGGAGGCAGGAGGGTCAGTTCCGTCACCAGCCATCTGGATCTCGCCCCCACCTTTGTCCATATGACGAACATCGGTGCGGCGGAGAAGGCGGAAATAACGGCCGGGCTCAGGGGAAACAACCTGATGGATCTCATGAGGAACCTTTTCGGCTCCGTGAGGGACGGCGCCCTGTTCTGCTTCGAAATGATCTCCATGACCATGGCGAAGGCCGGCCGGGATGCCTCCGGAAATATCTCGTACACCTTCGATCTGGGGGTGAGGGGCTTCGTCCGGGCGATCATCACGGAAAGATACAAGTTCGCACGGTATTTCTCCAGTGACTTCAATGCTCCGTCAACCTTCGAGGAGCTTCTGGCAAAGAATGATCTCGAGCTCTACGACCTGCAGAACGACCCTGATGAAATGCACAACCTCGCGGCATCCCCGGAGGCCAACAGGGAGCTGATTCTGGATCTGAACGCACGGCTGAACGCCCTGATCGCCCATGAGATCGGCGTGGATGACGGCGCCGAATTCCGTACCATGCTCGCCGACTACCTGGCAAGCCTCGATAAGGGAACCGGCGGGTGCAGCGCCGGAACAGGACTTCCCTCGGCCGCGGCCCTGCTTCTTCCGCTTCTCGTGCTTGCCGCAGGTTCCCGCCGAAGGAAATAGGGGCATGGGAGAAGCCGGCACCCGGATGTTCGCGGTAATGGCCAAGGTGGTGGGGGGACGGTGCAACCTGAGGTGCGCCTACTGCTATTACACCGAAAAGCCCGGACTTCTCGCCCAGAAGCACCACAGGATGCCTGACGAAGTGCTCGAGTCGTACATCCGGCAGAACCTGGAAATCAACGGCCCCGACGCCGTGGTGGAATTTGCCTGGCACGGAGGGGAGCCCCTTCTTGCCGGAACCGCCTTTTTCCGGAAGGCAATGGAGCTGGAAGCGCGGTACGGCAGGGGGAGAAAGATCGTCAACACCCTTCAGACCAACGGAACCCTTCTCGATGAGGAATGGTGCGAATTCTTCGCCCGGAACGGTTTCCTTCTGGGGGTGAGCCTCGACGGCCCCAAAGAATACCATGATGCCTTCCGGACCGGCCCTGAAGGAGGATCCTTTGAAAGAGCCATGGCGGGTGTCGGACTGCTGAGGGAACGGGGCGTCAAGTTCAACGTGCTGGCCACCGTCAACGGGGCGAACGAAGGCCACCCCCGGCAGGTGTACGATTTTCTGCGCCGGTACGCGGATTTTCTGCAGTTTCTTCCCGTGGTTGAAGGTGAAGCCTCTTTGTTTGAAGAAGAGGAGGGACAGCATTTCGCCGCTCCTCCGGGAATAAAAAGCCTTCCCCTGAAGCATTCCATGGCCCCGTTCTCAGTGTCGCCGGAGGGGTACGGCACTTTTCTCGCCGGTGTATTTGACCGCTGGAGGGATCTCGACGTCGGGAGAAAATTCGTCCAGATCTTCGAGGTCACCGCCGGGAATATGCTCGGAAAGCCGGGAAATTTGTGCGTCCACAACCCCCTCTGCGGCCACGGCGCCTCCGTGGAGGCCAACGGGGATGTGTATTCCTGCGACCATTACGCCTTTCCGAAATACAGGCTCGGGAACATTCTCGAAACCCCCCTCGGCGACATCATGGAAAAGAACCGCCCCTTCGGCATGCACAAGGCCCACGGGCTTCCGGATGAGTGCTTCGACTGCCCCTATATCCGGCTCTGCTTCGGCGGCTGCCCGAAGGACCGCCTGCTGCTCTCGGGAGACGGGCAGAGGGGCAGGAACTATCTCTGCGAAGGGTATAAAATCTTCTTCGCACATTTCATTGAAAACATGCCCCGTCTTCAGCAGCACGTGCGGATGTGAAGGCAGCCCTTCCTTTCCTTTCCGGACCCGCCCGGCATGTTCCTTGACAGGCCGGCGGCCACGTCCCATTATTGAATCCTGGCCCGTTCCGGCTTCCGGTATATCCGGAGGATCCATACCCGGCGGGCGGATGAGGGCGTTCCCATGACCGGCATGGAAGAGTTTCACAAAAAGATAGTCCACGAGCGGGTATTCCCGAAGCGGGAAGCGGTGTTCACCCCCTTCCCGGACAGGATGCTGCCCGGGCTACGCGACTTCCTGGAGCGCAGCGGGATCAGCATGCTCTATTCCCACCAGGGGGAGATGTTCGACCGGGCGATGGACGGCGAAAACGTCATCGTCACCACCTCCACGGCCAGCGGCAAGACCCTGGGCTTCCTGCTCCCCGTCCTGCAGGAGATTCTGGTGAACCCGGCGTCCAGGGCGATCTTCCTGTACCCCACCAAGGCGCTGGCGAGCGACCAGTTCCGGAGCTTCGTCCCTCTCCTGGAATACTTCGGCCCGTCCCGCCTCCAGGCGGGGGTCTACGACGGGGACACCCCCTCCGCCGAGCGGGGCCGCATACGGAGCAGCGCGAACATCGTCCTCACCAACCCCGAGATGCTCAACGCCACATTTCTGCCCAATCACGGCAGCTACGGCTTCAGCTTTTTCTTCGCCAACCTGAAGTACATTGTGGTGGACGAGCTTCATTCCTACCGGGGGGCCTTCGGCTCCCATCTGGCCAACGTGATGAAGCGCCTCGGGCGGATCTGCAGGTACTACGGCTCCTCGCCCCGCTTCCTGTGCAGCTCCGCCACCATCGCCAACCCTGTGGAGCTCGCGGAGAACATTTGCGGCCGTCCCTTTTCCCATGTCTCCCGGGACGGTTCCCCGTCGCCGGAAAAGCGCTTTTTCCTCTGGCAGCCCCCCACCGCCCGGGGGACGGAGTTCCGCGTCTCCCCGGCCCGGGAAGCTACGGGGCTTCTCGCCCGGCTCGTCCGGGAAAACTCGCCCTTCCTGGCCTTCTGCAAATCCCGGAACGCCGTGGAGGTTGTCCTGAAGGAAGTCCGGGACAGGCTGAAGGACGCAGCCCCGGAGTCCGGAGGGCGGGACATGGCCTCCCTGGTCTCCGGCTATCGGGGAGGATACAGGCCCCTGGAGCGGCGGGACATCGAGGAGAAAATGGCGTCGGGCAGGCTGCGGGGCCTCGTGGCCACCAACGTGCTGGAGCTGGGAATCGACATCGGGCGGATCGATACGGCCGTGCTCGTGGGGTTCCCCGGCACCCGGGCTTCCTTCTGGCAGCAGGCCGGACGGGCGGGGCGGAAGGGAAGGAGCGCGTCGGTGGTCCTGCTGCTGGACAATCTTCCCCTGGACCAGTATCTCGCCATCGATCCGGAGTGGCTCTTCTCGGGAGAAAGCGAAAGCGCGGTGGTGGACCCGGACAACCTCTTCATCCAGGTGGCCCACGTGCGGGCCGCGGCGGCCGAACTGCCCCTCTCCGCGGACGACGGGGCCCTTTTCCCGGACCTCGGGGAGATCGTGCCCGTCCTCCTTCCCGGAAAGGAGCTCCGGAAGGAGCAGGGAAAGTACTTCTGGTCCGGAGGGGCCTACCCGGCGGGGGACATCAGCCTGCGCAACATGGACAGGACCCGGTACAAGCTCAGGAATGCCGCCGACGGATCCCTTCTCACGGAGATGGACGAACTCCAGGCCTTCCGGGAGATCTACCGGGGCGCCATCTACCTCCACGAGGGGCTCCAGTACCTGGTGGAGAGCCTGGACCTGAACCACACCGAGGCCCTGGCGCGGCCCACGGAGGGAAATTACTACACCGTCTCCTGCGATATGACCGAGGTGCACAAAATCAGGGACGAGAAGACCGAACCCCTGGGCAGGACCCTCTGCGGCCTCGGGGACGTGCGGGTGGCCTACACCACGGTGGGCTTCCGGCGGCAGCAGTTTCACAACCACCAGAACCTGGGCATGGAAATGCTCGACCGCCCGCTGGGCAAATCCTTCGATACGGAGGGATTCTGGATCGCCCTTCCCGGCGAGGTGCGGCGGCTGTTTCTCTCCCTGGCCCCTGCCCCGATGCCGGGTTTCCAGTTCCGGAAGACCTACGCCGAAGGGCTGAGCTTCGCCCTGCTGAACACCGCCATGATGGCCGCCATGGCCACACCGGAGGACATGGGCAGCGCCCTCCTGGCCGGGGACGGCCCCGAGGGGGGCAGAATGTCCGTGTGTGTCTTCGACATGTACGCCGGAGGCCTTGGGTTCTCACGCAAGGGGTTCTCCCTGGTGCGGGACATTCTCCGCAGGGCGGACCGGATGATCCGGGGATGCCCGTGCAGGGGCGGCTGTCCTGCCTGCGTGGGAGACTACCACCTGGACAAGAGGGTGGTCCTCTGGGCCATCGGCAGTCTTTTCGAGACCCTTCCGCCTCCCGGGGATGTGCCGTCGGCGGGAGGCGGTGAGGGGCCATGACGTCCGCCGGATCCCTCCTGGAGAGGCTGAACCCCTACCAGCGGCAGGCGGTGCTCGAACAGGGCCGGGCCACCCTCGTCAATGCCTGCGTGGGCAGCGGCAAGACCACAGTCCTTATCTGCAAGGCCCTCTACGAGCACACGGTGAACGGGGTTCCCCTGGAGGACATGGTGGTGCTGACCTTCACGAACAAGGCGGCTGACGAGATACGGAGCCGCCTGGCCGCGGCCGCTCCCGGCGCCGCCCTGGAGAGCACGGCCTGGTTCGGCACCTTCCACAGCGTGGCCATGAGGATGCTCCAGCGTATCCTCCCCGTGGAGACCCTGGACTACACCCCGTCCTTCTCGGTCCTTGACCCCGACGGGCTGCTGGAGATTGCCGAACGGCTGGTGGTGGAGCACGGGCTGACCATAAAGTACCGGAACAGGCTGATGAAGCGCCTGGAAGCCTGCGCCGCGGGAAGGACGCTCTTCGGCCGGATGAAGCGGGAGGACGGCATCTCCGCGCTCGTGGACCTCCTTGCCCGGGAAAAAGTGCTCCAGAACGCCATGGATTTCGACGACCTTCTCCGGAACGCCGCGGCCCTGGCGGGGAAAACCACATGGTCGCCCCGGTGGATCATCGTGGACGAGTTCCAGGACTGCGACGGGGCCCAGATGGAGTTCATCCGCGCCCTTGCGTCGGAGGAGACGAAGCTCTTCGCCGTGGGCGACCCCAACCAGGTGATCTACAGCTGGAGGGGAGGCAGCAGGGACATCTTCCGCAGGTTCGCCAGGGAGTTCCGCGCCGCGGAGATCTCCCTTCCCCTCAACTACCGGTCCAGCTCCACTATCCTCGAGGCCGCCCGGTGCTTCCTCCAGGACTCTTCGGACCTCGAAGGCACCCGGGAGCGGGGGGCGGGGATCGTGGTCCGGAACCACTTCAACCCCTTCCTCGAGGCGGAATACCTGGCGGACAGGATTCGGGAGCTTCATGACGGGGGGATGCCGTGGGGTGACATGGCGGTGTTCTACCGGATGCAGCGCCAGTCGGGCCCCCTGCAGGCCGTTTTCCGCCGGAAGGGGATTCCCTTCACGCTTTCGGTCCGGAAGACCCTGAAGGATATCCCAGTGCTGCAGTGGCTCGCCCGCCTGTTGAGCGCCTCGGTGAACGGGGCCGACAGAAACGGCCTGGTCTCCGCCCTGACCGACAGCCGCTTCGGGGACGGCCTGGCGCCCGCGGAGGCGAAAGATCCTGTCGGGGCTGAATCGGAGCTGTATGACAGGGTCCGCTCCTTCCCGGAATGGGCCGGAACGGGACGGGGCCCCCTCGAAATTTACGAGTATTTCGGGCTGGAACACCGGCTGTCCCCCACGTCGGCCTCCTTTCCGGAAAACCGCAGGCTTGTCCTGGCATTTCTGGAGAAACTGGGCGCCTTCTGCAGGGAGAGGGAGGGGAGCTTCGCAGGAAAGGCAGCGGAGTTTCTCAACTCCTCGGCCCTGTACGGGACGGAGTTTTTCTCCCCCGGCGGCGAAGAGGGGAGCGGAGATACGGTCCGGCTCCTGACCCTCCACGCCTGCAAGGGTCTCGAGTTTCCCGTGGTGTTCATCATCGGGGTCAACGAGGGGCTCATCCCCCTCCACACCTATTCCCCGGAGGGGCGGGAGGAGGAAAAACGGCTCTTTTTCGTCGGCATCACCCGGGCGAAGGATTATCTCGAACTCTCCTGCTATACCGACCCCGGCGATGTGAGGGTTCTTCCCGGTAAGAGCGGCTTCCTTTCCATGATCCCGTCCCGCCTGCTCGAAGGCGGCGACGACGGGCCGGGCCGGGGGGATATCCGGGCATACTGCAGGACGCTGCTGGAAAACAGGGAAAAGGGCGGAAGGGGCACCGTCTTCGGTGGAGCGGAAGACAGCTCGCCTTCGCCGCCGTCTCCGGAAGGGCTTCCGGTCAGAGTCCGCCACCCGAAATACGGCGAGGGAGTCGTGGAATCGGAGGATGAGGAAACCTACACGGTGGCGTTCGGACAGTACGGGGTGAAATCCTTCCTGAAGGACTTCTGCCCCCTGGAGTTTCTCTAGATAGGGAGGAATGGTGCCGGGGGTCTGCCCCCAAAAAAGCCTTCATTGTACAACTGCCCCATACCGGAACAGGGCGAATCCCTTTCCGGGCCGGGGAGAGTGAAACTGAAATGAAGTGATTCCTGGCTGGGAGGTGGAAACGATGGGGTTTTCCCCGAAGAGAATGTTCGTGCTGTGCCTGGGTTTTGCGCTCTTGGTGTCCTGTACCCCCTCCGGGGGGATGGAAAACGACTTTCTACCCGCCCTCATCGCGGGAAATATCAGGGGAACGGATGTCACGGTCATCCTGGAGGTCAGGGAATCGGAACGGGTGAGCACCCTCGGCGGGTACGCCCGATGGAGGATTGCGGCGGAAGTGATCCGCTCCTTCAAGGGCGGGTACGTCCCGGGGGAGGCCCTGGAATATTTCCGGACCACGGAGACGGAGTTTCCGCCCCCGGAAAAGGGCAGCCGCCACATCGTCAGTTTTGTTCTGGAGGAGGGGCGCCCTGTCATCCCGGACGAGGGGTATCATTTCCCCTGGTCTCCGGAGCTCGAAGAGCAGGTGACAGCGGAACTCGCCCGCTCCAGGTAACTGAGAGCGAACCAGCCGGACCTTTTTCAGTAGCGGCGGCAATGAGCCGGCAGGTGTGCCGGTACGCCTGTCCTGTGTCCAACCGGAGGTGGTTTTCGTGGACTGCAAGGCGATGGTAAGAGAGTTTTACGAGCAGGTCGCATCCGATAACCGGGTCGATGAGGTGGAACGCTACGTCCACCCCGACTGCACCCTGAGGGCAGGCGAGGAGAACATCCCCATAGGGCAGGAGGGGATGAGGCGGCACCTGGTGGACGTCCGGAAGACCTACCCGGATTTCCGGATCCGGGTGATCCGCCAGCACCAGGACGGCGATTTCGTCATCTCGGAAGTCCTGATGGAGGGCACCCACGGCGGGGAATGGCTCGGCATCAGGCCGACGGGAAAGAAGATCCGGATCACGGCCGTCAACATAGACCGGATCGCCGGCGGCAGGATCATCGAGCACGGAGGAGCGGCCAATACCTTCGACACCTTCTGGGCAGAGGGACTCATCCGGGCGGCGGAGTAGCCGCCCGGTTTCTTTCAGCCCCTGCCGTACCCCATGTCGCGGAGCAGGTCCGCCAGCAGGTGCAGCCGCTCCGACAGCAGCTCGTCGTCCCGGCTGAGGGCCTGGGAGAAGAGCTGGATATCCTCGTCGATCCTGGGGTTGTCCGTGCAAATTTCCACTGTCATGGCGTCCCCCTGGAGGCCTACCCGGTCGATGCGGGGGTTTGTTTCATCGTAGAGCTTCGGGTGGCGGTACGCCTCCTGGAAATGCTGCTTTCCCTTGCACACCAGGATGGCCAGGTCGAGCACCCGGTGGAGGGGCATCTCTTCCGACTGCCGTGACCATTTTTCCCCCGTGTAGCGCCACACCTTCGCGGAAATCTCCACCTTTCCCCTGTCGTTCCACTGGGCAAGCCCGAGGGACAGCCCCTTGGCGTCGGAATTGTAGGCCTGCCGCCCGTCCACGTTCCCGTAGTTCTCCACGGTGATGACCGGCTTGTGTTTCAGCGTCGTCGGTATGTTCATTTTTTCCCTCCTGGAAATCCTGTGATAATTACTAAATTACTTATTTACTAAATAAGTACGCAGACAAGGATACTCCGATAATTTCCCCTGTCAAGGGGATACCGATGCCGAGGAAAGGGGCAGCGGCATCGATAAGGTGGTGGCGCAAGTTGAGCTCTACCAGCTTCCTGCGCCTGTTTTCGAAGTCGCGCAAGGGTTCACCCGGGCGGTGCTCTTCGCGCATCGCCCCTTGAACGAGATGGACAAGGCGGACCGGGTAAGAGCCGTGTTATCTGCACGCCTGCCTGAAACGCGTGATGCGCGACTATCTCACCAACGCCTCGCTCCGGGAGCGTTTCGGCGTGGAGGAGAAGAACATGGCAGCCGTTTCCCGATATATCGGGGAGGCTGTGGAAGAAGGAGCAATCAAGCCTTTCGATGAGAAGGCGGCAAAAAAATACATGAAGTACGTTCCCTTTTGGGCGTAGATTTCACCGTTCTTTATTTGACGGTCATTTGATGGATCGGACCTAAAAACGCGGTATCGTTTCATTGAAACGTTGCAGGGAGAGTGTTTGCAGGATCGAATTGTATTTGATGGTCATTTGATGGAGGGGGCATGAAAACGACCGGGGCCTGCGAAAAGGGACCCGAGTCCTTCGTCGCCGACACTCTCGCGAACGAGACCGGGAGGAAAGGCGGCGCCGCCGACCGGAGAAAGACTCCTCAAATTAACCTCGATAACGAAAAAGCGGAAGGGGGAAAGAGAAAGCCTTTTTCAGCCGGGAACTGCCGGGAGATGATCACATCCATCCGGTCCTTCAATTCCTCAGACAACATGAGATAATACCATTCCAGAATGCCTGATATGCAGGCAGGAAGGCAAGGTGGAGTCATGGAAGCAGTTCTTCGCACATCATCCCTCGTCTTTCTGGACAGGATCGCCTATCCTGACATGGAAGTGCGCAAAGGGGAGATCATTTTTCTTCAGGGGCCCAGCGGGAGCGGGAAAAGCTCCTTTCTGCGGCTTCTGAACGGTACCGTTTCCCCTTCGGGCGGCACGGTGCTGTATGGAGGCAGGGATATACTGGAGATCGATCCCCTCCTTCTCCGGAGGGAGGTCATCCTCGCCGGACAGTCGGCCTATCTTTTCCCCGGCACGGTGAGAGAAAACTTTCTTCAGTACCACCAGTACAGGGATTCCGTTCCTCCGGACAGCGAATCCATGCAGGCGTGCCTTGACGCCTGCCGGGTTCCCTTCCCTCTCGACACACCCTGCGACACCCTTTCCGGCGGCGAAAAACAGCGGGTGTTTTTGGCCATAGCGCTGAGCTTCCGCCCGGCGGTGTTTTTGCTGGATGAGCCCACCTCGGCCCTTGACGGGACCACGGCGGAGGCATTGATGGCCAACCTGACGGAGTACTGCAGAAACAGCGGCGTCGCTGCCCTGGTCGTGAGCCACGACAGGCACCTGACGGAGAAATTCGCCGAACGGACCGTCGACCTGGGAGGTGCGGTATCATGAGCGGCGCCGCGGCCATAGGCATCCAGCGGTTCCTGGTCATCTACCTTCTGCTGCTGCTGGTGCTGGCACTCATGAAACGGAGCAGGATCAGCCAGACAAAACTGCTGCTGACGGCAAGCCTCCGGATGACGGTACAGCTTGTCCTCGCCGGTTTTGTGCTGACCTACATTTTTGAGAACCCCCATCCCCTGTTGACCGTGGGCTACCTGGCCGCCATGATGTCTTTCGCGATCCACAGGGTGCTGTCAAAAAACCGGGACCTCAACCGGGGGTTCAAGCTTTCCATCGGACTTTCCCTGGCCTTTTCGGGTTTTGCGGTGCTGATATATTACGTCGCTGCCGTGGTGAACCAGAGCCTTTTCAATCCCCAGTACGCGATTCCCCTGAGCGGCATGATCTTCGGGAACGCCATGACAGGGGTGAACCTGGGGGTCAAGACCTTCAGGGAGAGCACGGCTGCGGGAAAGGAGAGGATGGAGGCCCTTCTCAACTTCGGGGCGAGCCCGAAGAGCATCCTGCTGCCCTTCGTGAACCAGGCCCTGGAGACGGCCATTCTTCCCACGCTGAACTCCATGGTGGGCATGGGCATTGTTTCCCTCCCGGGGATGATGACGGGCCAGATCCTTTCGGGCACCCTCCCCACAACGGCCATTCTCTACCAGATTTCCATCATGGTGGCCAACTGCTCGGCGGTCTGTCTGTCCGTCTTCGGCTCCCTCCATTTCGGATATCATACCCTCTACAACAAAAGGAGCCAGTTCTGCCGGAGGGGCGGCATTCTCAACGGGGCAGGATGTGATGAGGGAAAAGCAGAATCCGGAACAGGGGAGGGAAAGAAATGACCCCGGGAATTCTTGCGGCGAAAAAAGCGGGCGTGCCGTTCACGGTGCATGAATACGACCACGACCCGTCGGCGCCGTCCTTCGGCATGGAGGCGGCGGAGAAGCTGGGCGTTCCGCCTGAGAGGGTCTTCAAGACACTGGTGGTACGCCTTGACGGCAGAGAGCTGGCCGTGGCGGTGATCCCGGTGAATTCCATGCTCAGTATGAAGGCTGCGGCGAAGGCTGCGGGGGCGAAGAAGGCCGAAATGGCACCCCAGGCAGACGTGGAGCGGTCCACAGGCTACGTTCTCGGCGGTGTGAGCCCCCTCGGGCAGAAGAAGCGCCTCCGGACGTTCATCGACGTTTCGGCTGAAGGGTTTGAGACGATCTTCGTCAGCGCGGGGAAAAGGGGGCTGGATATGGAAATAGCTCCCTGTGACCTGGCGGCGGTGTGCGGGGGGACTTTTGTCTCCCTGCAGGACGGGGGCGGCGCGTAAGCAGAACCGATGCTCCTCCGGGAAGGGGAATGCAGACGAATGCTTCCCAAGTAAAAAAGCCTCCCCGGTTCAATGCCGGAGAGGCTTTCGTGCTTTCAGATCTTGAACCCGGAGCTCACAAGGCTTTCCGAAGCCCGTTCCACCGAGGCCTGGATGTGGTGGAGCACAAGTTCTGCGGCCCTTTCGCCGTTCTTCTCCCTGATGGCGTCCAGGATGTGCCTGTGCTCGCTGAAAATCTCGTCGAAGCGGAGTTCCTCCCGCCGAAAGATGAGGGATGTGCTCGCCGTCTCGTAGGCCTGGGAGACCGTTTCGTAGATGCGGCAGAGAAACTGGTTCCCGGTCGCCGCCATGATCTGGGCGTGGAAGATCCTGTTCCACTTGGAGAGGAGTGACTCCATGTCGTCCCTGCCTGACTCGATGATGGCCGCCATCTGGGCGACTGACTCCCCGATTTTCCGCAGGTCCTCCGGAGTGCGGTTTTCTGCCACGATTCTCGCGGCTTCAGGCTCGATCATCATGCGGACCTGGAAGATTTCCAGCATCATGGAAGGCGGCCAGTCACCCGAAAAAATGAGCTCCGGCAGTTCGTGCCGGGGCATGAAAATTCCCTGGCGGTCCCGTATTTCCAGCAGCCCGAAGGCTTCGAGCACGGCAATGGCCTGCCGCAGCAGGGGGCGCGTGACGCCCAGGGCTGCGGCCATGTCCCTCTCGGAAGGGAGTTTCCCCTCCGGATTCACCTGTATCCTCCCCGAATTAAGATGCTCGAAGAGTTCCTTTGCCAGCGCCCGTCTTCTGTCAGTCATCGTGATCCCTGCCCCGTTCGTCCGGATCTGTGCGGGCCGGAGCGGCGGAGCCGCCCCGGCTGAATTTGTCATGTTCCGCTTATTATAAGGGATTGCGTCCCCGAGTCGAACGGTCTACTTCAGGAATTTCGAGTACCTCATGAACAGCTCGCGCTGGTTTTTGAGTTCCTCGATGGAATCCTCGACGCTCAGGGTCCACGGCTCCTGCAGGTTGTACCTGTTGACTTCCTTCTTGTACTCTTCGCTGTTGGCTGAGATGTCCATCATGGCGGCATTGAGGGCCTTGACCGCTGCGGGGTCTGTTCCCTTGGGAGCGAGGCAGACATAGAGCGTATTGAGGATGAGTTCGGGGCAGCCCGATTCGTGGGCCGTGGGGATGTCCTTCAGGAGTGCGGGGGGTTCCTTCAGGAGTGTCCCGAGCGTCCTGACCTGGCCGGCCTGGATGTATTCCCTGACCACGGCGTAGGGAGCGATGGTGGCGTCAACGTGCTTGCCCAGCATGGCCGTCAGCCGGGATGCGGCATCCCCTTCGTCGATGACGGCGAACTTTGTTCCGGCAGCCTGTTCAAGAATGACGGAAGCGATGTACACGCCGCCGCCGGTGGAAATTCCGAACTTGATGGTGTTGGGGTTCTTTTTGGAGGCTTCGATGAGGTCTGCCAGAGTTTTGTAGGGAGAGTCGGCCGGAACGATGATGTTCTCGCCCGACTGCTTCCCGTAGACACTGACCGGCTCGAAGGCGTCGTAGCCGAAATCGGAGAGGCCGGTGGCCTCGTTGCCCGTGAGGGCCGCGGTGTTGGTCATGACGAAGGTGTAGCCGTCAGGGGTCCCGTCTTTGTATTGGGACATGGCGATGGCACCGTTGCTGCCCGTGACGTTTGTGGGAACGACGGACACTCCGAGCTTCTGCTCAAGCAGGCGGCACATCAGGCGCGCGTTGAAGTCGGTGTCGCCGCCTGTTCCGTGGGTGATGATGACGGTGATGTTTTTCTCGGGCCAGGCCGCTTCAGCGGCTCCCGATGAAAGAACGGCGCCGAAACACCCTGCTGCCAGGATAAGCGCTGCTGCTGCGGTCAAAAACTTTTTCACGTTTTTTCCTCCTCCCGAATTCTGCTGCGTCTGAGATGTTTCCCTTCTGTTTTTCGTCCGCTTCGGGCTTGAGCCCGTTTCCGGTTTCTTCGGATTCACTCCATTGCATCACTCCTGGCGTGTCAATCTGCCGTCCGGCGTCAGTCCAGGGCTCGTCTGTTCGCCCTGATGTTGAGGATGACGACCGCCGCCGTCACCAGGAAAAAGCCGATCGCAATGGGACGTTCCATGATGGACAGGGGGTTCATCATGAAGAGCTGGGACACCTTGCGAAGATTGAGCTCGAACATGGGCCCCAGTATGAACCCGAGAATCATGGGCGTGAGGGGGATCTGCGCCTTGATGAGCCCGTAGCCCACAAGCCCGAAGAAGAGAATTCCCCAGACGTCGAAGACCCTGTTGCTGTCCCCGATGGCGCCGACGCTGCACAGGACGACGATGATGGGCAGAAGGTAGTTCTTGGGGATGCGCAGGATCTTCGTGAAGACCCGGAGTCCCAGGAATTCGATCACGAGCATGGCGAAGGCGGCGATGACCATGGCGACGAAAATGCCGTAGACCGTGGCGCCGCTCTTTGCGAAAATCAGCGGCCCGGGGGCGACGTTGTGGACCATGAGTCCGCCCAGCAGCATGGCAGTGACGGCGTCTCCCGGTATTCCCAGGGAGAGGAGGGGGATCATGGCGCCTCCTATGGACGCGTTGTTGGCGGTTTCGGACGCCACCACACCGTCGAGAATGCCCGTCCCGAACTTTTCGGGGTGCCGGGAACTGTTCTTGGCGGCGGTGTAGGAGAGCATGCAGGAGACTCCGCCCCCGATTCCCGGAAGAATGCCGATGCCTATGCCGATGAGGGCGGAACGGATCATGTTGACGAACTGGCCGCGGAATTCCCTGAAGGAGAAACCGAAGCCCCTGACCTTGACGTCTTCCCTGATGTCGTAGTGTATGTCGCTTCTGACCTCTTCGGCGAACCTGATTACTTCCGTGATGGCAAAGATGCCGATGAGGAAGACAAGCAGCTTGAAGCCTGCCGTCAGCTCAATGAAACCGAAGGTGTACCGCGCCCTTGAATCGATGGGGGCAAGCCCCACCGTGGCCCATATAGCCCCGAGAACGGCACTGATGAGACCCTTGGTCAGGTCGCGGCCGCTGAGGGCGATGACCATGGAAAGGGAGAAGACGGAAAGGGCGCAGTATTCGTAGGCGCCGAACTGAATGGCCACGCTGGCCAGCAGGGGGGAGATGACTACCAGCACCCCGACGCCCAGCATTGTCCCGAGGAAGGAAAAGACGATGCCCGCGCCGAGGGCCTTGCCGGCCTCGCCTTTTTTCGCCATGGGGCTTCCGTCGAAACACGTGGCCACCGAGGAGGGCGTGCCCGGGATGTTCAGGAGGATGGCCGAAATGAGTCCTCCCGAGATGCCGCCGATGTAGAGCGCCACCAGGGTGGAGATGCCCTGTATGGGGGTCATGGTGTAGGTCATGGGCAGGAACATGACCACGGCCATGGTGGCCGTGAGCCCGGGGATGGACCCGAATATGATCCCCACCGCAACTCCGGCGAAAATCAGCAGAAGGATGAACGGGTCCAGGGCAACGCTGGAAAAGCCTGCCCAGATGGGAGAAGTCATGCCGATGCCTCCTCTCAGAAGCCGAGGATGCCCTTCGGAAGAAGGACACCGATGAGCTTCACGAAAATGAAATCGATCAAAACGGCAAAAAAGATCCCTACAAGAAAGGCGGGTATTGGCCTTCTTTTTCCGGGAGGGGTCAGGATGAGAATCTGGGCAAAGATGAACAGGGCGGACATGATAGTGAAACCGATGGAGGAGAGCAGGGCCGAGTAAATGCCGATGAACAGGAAGGTCAGAACGACCTCGTAATTCCCGGCGATCCAGTTTTTCAGCCTCGCCGCAGTGGATGGGCGCGCCTCTTTCGCTTCAGAGGAGCGGCCGAAACCTCCCCGGAAGACCAGGACGAGGCCGAGGATCAGAAGGAACGTCCCCCAAAAACGGGGCATGAAGGCCGATGTGAGGGGCGTGGCGCCGCTGCCCCTGAATACCCTGATGTCCTTTGAAAAAAAGAGGTACAGGAGCGAAAAAAGCGAAAGAATGATCCCGGTGATTCTGTCCTTTGGAAAAGACACCCGATACACCTCCCTGAAAAGCTGCCGTTACTCCGAAAGATTGCCGTCCTGGTCAAAGCTCATTGCTTCAGCGCCCCCGAGAATTTCCGCCCCTTCCGGAAGGATTCCTTCCCCGGCCAGCGACTCCGAGACCAGGATGGTCTCCAGTTCCTGGGTGTTCCTGATCATCACCATGCGGACCTTGTTCCTGTCGATGCCTGTGCAGGTCTTTAGAGCGGCCCTGATGGCCATTTCGTCGTTTTCCAGGACCATGGGAATTTTGCACGGTTCGATCACGGTGGAGGTGAGTCCGTTGGGGTAGAGGGCCGTGAAGTCGATCTTGTGGAACAGCCGCAGGGTCGTAAAGTCCGCCATGCCCGCCCCCAGTGAGTTGCCGTGGGATTTGTCGTCAAGGTCCAGCACCACGGTTCTCTGCTTCCGGATTCCGCCGCCGCCGAAGGGAGTGGCCCAGGTGCCCGAGATGTTCGGGTCCATGCCGCTCCCCGAGAAGTTCTTTCCTATGGTCCTGACGACCAGAACGTCGGTCTCGGGAAAGAGGATGGCCGGCATCCGGGTTTTCGCATACTCCAGCAGGGCCGGTTCCTTCTCCGGGATCTCCTCGCCCCGCAGGACTTCCAGGCGGCAGGTTTCTTTGAAGGCGTTTTCAATGACGCCTACCCCGAAAAGCACCGTGTGTTTTTCCATCACCACGGAGGCGAAGGCGGGGATCCTGTCCTTCAGGGGGCCGAAGCCGAGCCGGTGGATGGAGTCGGCACCCTTTTGCTTCCCGAGGCCCACGGCAAGCATCTTCATGAGGCCGGACTCGTACTTTCCGCGGAAGGCCGTATGGGGCTTGATCCGGCCCACGGCGGCGATGGCGTCGGCCCGGTGGGCGAAGGCGTCCAGATACACCGGATCCCCATCGGCGGTATGCCCGAGCAGAACCGTGTCCATGGAGGAGCGGACCGGGCATCCGCAGAATTCCTCCGTGATGCCGTACCCCGCGAGAATTTCCTTCTGACCTTCGGCGGTGGAGCTCCCGTGGCTTCCCATGGCCGGAACGATGAACGGGAGGGCGCCCTGGTCCCTTATAAACGAGGCTGTTTCCCGGAGGATGACGTTCATGTTCGCGATTTCCCGCCCGCTTCCCGTCAGCACGACGCTCATGCCCGGACGGATTCTGGGCGCGATTCCGGCGGAGTCAAGTTTCTGCCTGAGGGTTCCGGCAACGTCCCTGATCACGCTCCGTTCGAAACGCTGCCGTATCTTCACCATTCGGGGAAGGGTGATGTCCGCGAGCAAGTCTCGTATGTTGTCCTGCCTCCTGATCTCCATCCTCCGCTCACCGGCTTTGTTCATGAATTCAGCGCCACTTCGGGTGGTCGTACACGGACCTGTCCGCCACGTGGGGCCATTGTGTGCCGTTCAGGACGGCAAAACACCCCTCCATGCACATGAGGGCCATGTTGACCACCGCCTCTTTCGTCTGGGCGGCGCTGTGGGGGCTGACAATTATGTTCTTTGCCCCCAGGAGGGGGTTGTCCGCCGCGGGAGGTTCCTCCCCGAAGACGTCCACTCCCGCCCCGGCGATGAGTCCGCTGTTCAGCGCGTCCGCCAGGGCCTGCTCGTCCACGATGCCGCCCCGGGCGCAGTTGATGATCATGGCCGTTTTCTTCATAAGGGCAAGCTGCTTTGCACCGATCATGCCTTTTGTCTCCGGGAGAAGGGGCACATGGACGGAGACAAAATCGCATTCCCCGAGCATTTCTTCGTAATCGGCCCGCCAGGCGCAGCCTTCCCCCTCGATCTGCTCCCTGGTCAGGAAGGGATCACAGGCAAGGGTCTCCATGCCTAGCCCCCGGCAGATTCCGGCCGTTTCGCGCCCGATGGCCCCGAGGCCGATGAAGCCCGCCTTCTTGCCCAGCACTTCGAAGGCCTTTCCCAGGCCCCTGGCGGCCGTGAAGTTTCCCTTCACCGTTTCGGCGTGTCCTTCCAGCAAATTCTTGGAGAGGGCGAGCATCATGGCCGCGGCGTGTTCTGCAACGGAGCGGTTGTTCGCTCCGGGAGTGATGACCACTGGGATACCTCTTTCCGCCGCAGCCGTGACGTCGATACTGTCGTAGCCCACGCCGGTCTTGCCGATGACCTTGAGGTTCGGCGAATTTTCGATGGCCCGCCGGTCGATCTTCGCGATCCGCAGGATGACGGCATCGGCATCCTGCATCCGGTCGATGTAGTTGTTCGGGTCTCCGTCGTTTGCCACGAAAACCTCGGCCTTCGACTGCAGCTTTTCCATTCCTTCCGGGCAAAGCGCGTGGGACAGCACGAATTTCATGGAGTTTTCTCCTTTTCTTTTTTGGCAGTTCTTCGCTTCCGGCGTTATCTTTTCACCGTACTGACCGCAATGGTGCCCTGTTTGTTTTCCAGGCGGATGGAGCAGGTGAACTCCTCCCTCTGTTCGGGGAAGTCCGTCCTGTTGTGGGTGCCCCGGGTCTCTTCCCTCGCGAGGGCCGCCTCTGCGAGCAGCAGACCCGAAAGGGCGCACTGTTCCGTGAAGGTGTCGCCCGCGGCCTTGGCCATGAGGTCCCTGAGGGCGTCCAGCGCCTTTTGAAGGCCTATGGCGTCCCGCTCCCGTTCCACGTAGTTTGACACGGTTTCCCTGATGTGGGGAAGGAGGGCTGCCCGGAGGGGCTGGTTTTCGGAGAACCGGGGGATTTCCGGCAGTCCGGGGAGGTCCTTTGCGGGGAACTCCGCCATGGAGGCAGCCGCCATCAGCCCGGAGACCGCCGCCTGGGTGGCGGCGTTGCCCGCCATGCGGCAGGCGCCGTGCATGCCTCCCGCCGCCTCGCCCGCGGCGAAAAGGCCCGGAATGCTCGTTCTGCACCGGGAGTCGATTTCCAGGCCTCCTGAATGGCTGTGGGCCATGGGGCCCACCTCCAGGAGGCTGTGCTTCACGTCGAGCCCGGCGTTTTTCACCCGTTCGTAGAACCAGGGATAGGCCTCGAGCACCTTCTGGTCGAGATGGCGCAGGTCAGCGTAGACTCCGCCGAGGGGAGTTCCGTTTCCTGCCTTCAGCTCTTCCCGGATGGCGTTGTTGATGAGGCTTTTCGGCGCCCCCGCCTCGCCCTGGGGGCGGACTTTCAGCAGGAATCGTTCCCCCCTGCTGTTGAGAAGGTATGCGCCTTCGCCGAGCATGGCGGTGGGGCAGGGCTCCCCGACGGCATCGGGAGGCCCGTAGCAGACCATGGGTTCGAATTCGACGAATTCCAGGTCGATGAGGGACGCCCCGGCCTCGAAGCCCATGGCGAGGGTCCGTCCGTCGATGTCGGCGGGATAGGTGGATTTGCCGTACAGGTTGCCCACGCCTCCCCAGGCCGCCAGGACGACAGGAGCCCGGAGTGTCTTCAGGGGCTCCCCTGCCGTCAGGCAGGCCGTTCCGGCGATGCGGCCGCCGCTGACCAGCAGGTGAACGCAGGATGTGTTGTCGAAAAACAGGACGCCTTTCTTTTCCAGTTCCCGGCGCAGCACGCTGACGATGTGACCGCCGATGAGCATGTCGGTGCGGCAGAGTGACCTGGGGCAGCTCGACCCCGAAGCCCGTCGCAGCCGGTACCGGCCGTCCTCCAGCCTGGCGAAGGATACCCCCCAGCGCTCCAGGAGGGTCACGCATTCGCCCGTCAGGACTCCCAGGGCTTCCACGAGCTCCCTGTTGCCCAAGCCGTAGCCTGCCGCCAGCATGTCCGAACAGTACAGCTCCGGGCTGTCTCCCGAGGGGCTGTCCGGCAGGACGGCGTTGAAGGCGGCGATGTAGGGGGCGCCCCCGTAGCCCGGCGAAAGAATGGCGATCCTGCCCGCGCCCCGCTCCACGAGGGAGCAGGCGGCGATCAGGCCGGCGATGCCGGAGCCGGCGATGATGGCGTCGAACGCAGCGGTGTCTTTTGTAGTCATTGTTTTGCCTCCGTGAGCGCTTTCCGTCGTCTGAGGATGCACAGGAGAATCACGGCCGCCCCGACCGAAATGCCGATGATGTCGGTCATTCTCTCCGGCAGGATCATCAGTACTGCGGCGGAAATGAGGGCTGCCCGCTCATAGGCTCTCAGGGGCATGATGACGTACCCCGCCATGCCGGCGGCAAGGAGGAAGGTTCCCGCGAAGAGCACGGCCGTGGCCTTGGTTATTTCGAAGCCGGATCCCATGAGCAGGATCGCCGGATCGTAGACGAAGATGAAGGGGATCAGGAAGGCCACGAGGGCGTACCGGGCGCCGAGCCATCCCGTCTTCCAGGCGTTGCCTCCGGCGATTCCCGCCGCGGTGAAGGATGCCAGGCAGACCGGCGGGGTGATCTGGGCCATGATCCCGAAGTAGAAGACGAACATGTTCGCGGGAAGGGCGGGCACCTTGAGGGCGGCGAGGGTGGGGACGAAGAGGATGTTCGCCACCAGGTAGGCGGCCACCGTGGGCAGGGCCATGCCGAGGAGCATGCAGCCGCCCATGGTGATCAGGAGGGCGATGAGCAGGTTGCTCACGCCCACTCCGGCGATGATGGTGGACAGCTTCGTGGCGAGGCCCGACTGGATGACGATGCCGATGATGATGCCGCAGGCGGCCGTGGGGATGGCGATGTCTGCGGCCTGGCGGGCTCCCTGGAGGGCCGACTCGAAGAGGGATTTCAGGCTGACGTAGTATTTGCCGCCCAGGACGAACCGGTTGACGACATTGACCCCGATGGCGGCGTAGATGCCCATCATGCCGCTGCGCATCAGCGACGCGCCGGACACCATGTAATAGACGAGGATAATGGCCGGGAGAAGCATATACAGCCGGGGAATGATCACATCCACCTCTATGGCCGTTTCTGCGGAGGCCTTGGCTACCCGCTGTTTCTGGGCGATGAAGGTGACGAACAGGAAAATGGACAGGTAGTAGGCGACGGCCGGTATGATGGCCGAGAAGGCGACCGTCTTGTAGGGGACGCCCAGCATTTCCGCCATGATGAAGGCCCCGATGCCCATGATGGGGGGCATGATCTGCCCGCCCGTGGATGCCACGGCCTCGATGGCCCCGGCCTGCTCGGGAGTGTAGCCCACCTTCTTCATCATCGGTATGGTCATGACGCCGGTGGTGGAAACGTTGGCCACGGCGCTGCCGCTGATCATTCCCATGAGGCTCGATGAAATGATGGCCGCCTTGGCGGGGCCGCCGGAACTCTTGTTGGAAAATTTCAGCCCGATGTCGATAAGGAGCTGGCCGCCGCCGCAGGCGGAGAAGAAGACCCCGAAGACGATGAAGTAGAACAGGCTGTTGGCGGAAGTGTACAGCGGCGTTCCGAGAATTCCGTCAGGCCCCATGGTCATAAGTTCGGTAAAGGTTTCGAGGTTCGTTCCGCGGTACCGGAGGATGGACGGGAAGTGGTGGCCGAACCATGCGTAAAAAATAAAGAAAAGGATAAAGAAGAAGAGGATCTTTCCCATGGTCCGCCGGACGGCCTCCATGAGGACGACGACGCAGACGGCCATGGCCACGATGTCGATGGCCAGGACGTCCGAGATGAAGGCAACCCTGGTCGTCAGCCGGGGAGATTCCCAAATGAAGTAGTAGAAGAGGAAGGCGATTCCGGCAAAAAAGGCCAGGTCCCCTATCTTTCCGAGGCTGCCTCCCTGTTCCGCCTCCCGGTAAAGGAAGACCACGAGAAGGGCAAGGAGCAGGTGTACCGGGCTTTGAAGCATGGGGTGAAGAGGGGTGAAGATGGCAAGATAGAACTGGAATGAAATCCAGATGAAACTCACCGCTATAATGATTCCCTGTCTCGCCGTCATTTTTGCCGGAGTGTACTCTGACATTTTCTGTTTCCTCCTGTCGTGCGTTCCGCTCTTTCTGCTGCTCTCCCGGGCGGGCGCCGCCGCCCCGGAAAAGAAGGAGCCGCAGCCGGAATTCCGCTGGCGGCTCCTCCGCAAGGGACTTTCTTTACTTCATGTAGTTCATTTCGCGGTAGTACTTCTCTGCGCCGGGGTGGAGCGGAGCGCCGGTCTTCAGGATGTCGTGGGCCGTGGCGGGATCGAAGGAGGCCAGGGTGGCGTTGGCCTCGACGAGCTTCTCCTTGCCTTCGCAGAGGGCCTTCGTAAGGACATAGACCACATCGTCGGGAACGGACGCGGAGACGAGCACGACCTGGGGGGATCCCACGGACTGGATTTCCTTCGTCTGTCCGTTCCAGGTGTTGGCGGGGATGGCGATGTTGTCGAAGCCCTGGCCGTTCATCTTCGCCCTGGTTTCGGCGGAAAGCTCGGGGAAGAACATGTCGGTGGTCAGGCAGAGTTCCGTGGTCGCGGACTGGCCGGCGCCCACGTGGTCGATGGTCATGTCCGCCTTGCCGTCCTTCAGGAGGCTGACGATGGCGGCGGTTCCGGTCTGGGTCACGCTGCCGCCCCAGGATTTGACGGTGTCGTAATCGACGCCGAGAACCTCGAGCACCTTGTTGCAGGCAAGTTCGCCGAAGGAGCCGTTGGCCTTGATGGCGATGCGGACGGGGTGCTTTTTGGCGACAACCTCTTCCACGGTGGTGATGCCCGTCCTGTCAACGAATTCCTTGGTGAACATGACGTTGACGAAGTCCTTGCCCAGCCCGCCGGCCATGGACCGGACGCTCTTCGTGGGCTCGCTGCCGAGAATGCCGCTCTCGTAGGCCCACTTGGCGGGGGCGGAGTTGCCGAGGACGATGTCGCAGGCACCCTTTTCAAGGATGACCGGGGCGCCAACGCCGCCGGGGGATGTGGTGGTCACGTCGACCTGGGAGCCTGCGGGAAGGGCAGGGGTCCAGACGTTGACGATGGCGGAAGCGTACATGTACATGGCCGACCCGACGCTCTGGGTGGCAAAGGTCAGTTTCACCGGCTGGTCAAGCGCGGCGAGGGCTGCTCCGCCGGTGAAGGCAAGCAGAAGAGCGGGAACCATAAGAAACGCAATCACTTTTCTCGAGATTTTCATACCTGTTTCCCTCCTGTGATAGTGTGTTTTCCCTGTTCCGGGCTTTCACTGCCCCGAAAGCCTGCGGACCGAAGATGTGTCCGGCGGGTTACGCCCTGCCCCGGTCTTCCGGCAGGTTTCCCCGCTTTCCCCGGCACCTTCTTCCGCCGGAAAGAGCGCCTTTCGTCCGTCGTCCGGTTATTTCACCCCCCTTGTCTTCATTCTGTGCCCGCGTAGTGCTCTTTCAGCACCCTGGCGATTTCTTCCGCCACAGCCGGATCCTCGCTCCAGAAGGGTTTCCGGCACGGTCCCACGGGGTAGCCGAGGAGATTGGCCGCCATTTTGACGATGGAGTTGGGGTTTCCGAGCCGGAAGCAGTTCCGTATGGCCCGGATGGAGTCCTGGGCTTTTTTGGCCCCTGCGAAGTCGCCTTTTTTCCAGAGTTCGTACACCGACACCAGGGTCCGGGGGAAGAGGTTGGCGATGCCGCAGACGCCGCCCCTGCCTCCGGCCTGGAGTGCCCAGAGGAGCAGGGAGTCGTTCCCCGAAAGGACGGCGAAATCACTGCCCGCAGTGTGCTCGAGAAACTGGAGGATGGTGTCGAAATTGCCGCTGGAATCCTTCACTCCGGCGATGCCGGGAATCTTCGAGAGCTTTCCCACCGTGTCCGGAGTCATGGAAACATTGGTGCGCGCGGGGATGTTGTAGAGAATCACGGGAATGGAGACCGAACCGGCGAGGGTTTCGTAATGGGTGATGAGCTCCTTCTGGGAGAGGGCGGCGAAGTAGGGCGTGATGACCGAAAGGGCGTCGGCGCCCATCTTTTCGCACTCCCTGGAGAGGCGGACCGTATCCGCCGTTCCGGGGCAGCCCGTTCCGGCGTAGACGGGAAGGCGCCCGTTGTTCTCTTCCACGGTGATTTCAAGCACCCGGAGCTTTTCGGCCTCGCTCATGGCGTAAAACTCGCCGTTCGTCCCGAAGACGAAGAGGCCGTGGACTCCCGCCGCGATCTGGCGGCGGATTTGGTTCCGGAGCTCTTTTTCATTGACGCTTTCGTCCGGGTTCATGGGTGTGACCAGTGCCGGTATGACTCCGTGAATATCAATCATGGGCTTCTCTCCATTCAATGTGGTCTTGTACAGGGCCGAAAGGTCCTCTACGGCAGCAGTTTCAGGTAGATGTTCCGGGCGTCCTCCGGGGTGACGGGCTTCGGGTTGTTGTCGAGCAGGCGGGTTACCTTCATCGCCGCTGCGACGATCTCGTCCAGGTCTTCTTTCCGGACTCCCAGTTCCCTGAGGTCCGAGGGGATGCCCAGAGAACGCACCAGGGAGAAAATGCCCTCCACGGTCTTTTTGGACGTCTCCCCGTCATCGGCTCCCGGAGGGATGCCCATGGCGGCGGCAACTTCGGCGAACCTGTCCGTCACAGTATCCCGGTTGAACTCCATAACCCAGGGAAGGAGTATGGCGTTGGAGATGCCGTGGGGTATGCGGTACCGGCCGCCCAGGGGATAGGAGAGGGCATGGACGGCCACGGTGCTGGAGGAGGCGATGCACATGCCCCCGTAGAAGGCGGCGAGAAGCAGGTCTTCCCGTGCCTGGAGATCCGATCCGTCTTTATAGGCCTTCATCAGGCTGCGGCTGATGAGCCTGATGGCCTCCAGGGCATACAGGTCAGAGAAGGGATTCCTTTTTTTCGAGATGAAGCATTCGATGGCGTGGCAGAAGGCATCCAGGCCGGTGGCGGCGGTGACGTTCGGCGGGAGGGTCAGTGTGACGGAGGGATCGAGGACGACGCAGTCGGGAATAAAAAAGGGATGGACCACCCCCACTTTCAGCTTCTGTTCCGGCACCACCACGATGGAATTCGGGGTCGCCTCGGAGCCCGTTCCCGCCGAAGTGGGGATCGCGATCAGGGGAACGCCCCGTTCCCTGATGAGCTGTGCGTCCAGCAGGTTGTCCTGGTAGGCCGGATTCCGGAGGAGCACGGCCACCATCTTGGCGCTGTCGAGGACGCTTCCGCCCCCCATGGCCACCACCAGGTCCACCCCGAGGCCGCTCAGTTTTCCGAAAAGGTCCTTCACCTGGCCTGTTTCGGGCTCCACGGGAAGATCGCTGAAAACGTGGAGTTCCGCACCCTGAACGGACAGCAGCTCCAGGATCCTGTCGGCTCCGCCGTTTTTCCGCACGTTTCCGTCCACGAGGAAGGCGACGGACGTTGGAGCGTAGGAAGAAACGATCTCCCCTATCTGCTCCAGGCTTCCTTTTCCGGAAACCACATCCCGCGGAGGACGCATTCTGTAGGTCATGGTGCTCACTCTCCTGTCATGGAAAATCCGTTCGGGAAAAGAAAACATCCCCGGACCTGTCTGGTATACCATGGTTACCAAATAGGTCCGGCCTGATTATATTCATAACTCAGCAAACTTGTCAATGAAAAAGGCTCAATAAAAACAGGATAAAGTGAATCTCTCCCTCCAGAGAGCAATGAAAAGGTTTTCTCGAAAGAAGATGAATATGCAACGGCGGCCGGACACGAGGTCCGGCCGCCGTACATCAGGGAGGTGCAGCTTTGTCTTTCAGCTCCGCTCTCCGGGGAAAATTTCACCGACGGAGTACAGGACGGCTTTCCCCGCCAGCAGGATCCTTTCTCCGCAGTCCCGGCAGAAGAGCGTTCCGCCCCTGTGTGAGGCCTGCCGGGCGACCAGGTCCTTTTTCTCCAGCTTCCGGCTCCACAGAGGGACAACATGGCAGTGGCCGGAGCCGCAGACAGGATCCTCCGGCACGTTCAGTTTCGGGGCGAAGCTGCGGGTAACGCAGTCATAGTCCTTTCCCCGGGCGGTCAGGTGGAGGAGAAGGCCGTCCAGCGCAGCTACCCTGGCCATATCCGGCGCCGCCGCCCTTACCTTCTGCTCGTCCTCCAGTACGCAGACGAGATCTCTGGCCGACCAGGCCTCTGCTGGCCGAAAGCCGATGGCTTCCTCCATAGCCCTGGTGACCGGTACCGGGTTCAGGGAATAGGCGGGAAAATCCAGTTCGTACAGGTCTCCCCTTCGGCTGACCGTCAGCCGGCCGCTCAGGGTTTCAAAAAGAAGGCGGTCGGCGCCGGTTTCCACGAAGCTGGCCAGAACATAGGCCGTCGCCAGGGTGGCATGGCCGCACAGGTCCACCTCCCCGCCGGGGGTGAACCACCGCAGCCTGAAGGCCTCTCCCTCTTTCACCGTAAAGGCCGTTTCGGAAAGATTGTTCTCCATGGCGATATTCTGCATCAGCCCGTCCGGCAGCCATCTGTCCAGGATGCAGACCCCGGCGGGATTTCCCTCGAACACCTTTTCCGCAAATGCGTCTACGACGTAATACTTCATTTTTCTCTCCCTTTCTTCCTTTATTCGTCCAGATCCACCAGTCCGTGCCGCAGGGCGTAACGGGTGAGGCAGGTGACGTTCTCGCAGCCCAGCTTGTCGAGGATATTGCGGCGGTGGGTGTCCACGGTGCTCTTGCTTATGTGGAGCTTTCCGGCTATCTCCCGTGTTCCCGCACCCTTTACCAGGAAGTGGAGCACTTCCCGCTCCCGCTCCGAGAGGGCGGGTTCGCTCGCTCCTTCCTGGGCTCCCCGCCGGACGAAGTCGTTGGCCACGAGGGTGGCCACCTTGGGACTGAGCCATGTTTCTCCGCGGGCCACCACCCGCAGGGCAAAGAGGAATTCCTCCGGAGTGGCTTCTTTCAGAATATAGCCTGTCATGCCGCTTTTCAGGGCTTCGAAAACCATCTGCCGGTCGAGGTGCATGGTGAGGGCAGCCAACCGGACGCCGGGCAGGGCCTCCGAAAGAATCCGGGCTGCCTCCACGCCGCTGGTTTCGGGCATGGCGAGATCGAGGACGATCACGTCGGGGCGCTTCTCGAGCGCCATCGCCATTCCTTCCCGGCAGCTTCCGGCCACGCCGGCAACCTCGAAATCCTCCTCCCGGGCGAGGATGTCTTCCAGCCCTGCAAGAAAGAGTCTGTGGTCGTCGATCATCACCACGCGTATCTTCATTTCGGCGATCCTCCTTCGAACGTCAGGGGGGCGACGATGGCCACGGTGGATCCTTTGCCCTTCTCGGAGAAAACCCGGATTTCGCCGCCTACGGAGTGAAGTTTCTCCCGTATGCTGAAAAGCCCCATGCCGCCCCATTTTCCCCAGTGTTTCGGCGTGTTGGAGGAGAATCCGGCGCCGTCGTCTTCCACGAGCAGCCGAATCCGCTTGTTCCCCCGCTGAACCCGGAGTATAACGTGTTTTGCCCCGGCGTGCTTGATCACGTTCAGCAGCAGCTCCTGGGCCATCTGGTACATGAGGATGCGTATTTCCATGGAAATGTTCGCTTCAGGGCCGCATTCACGGAAGTCAAGGGAAATACCGTGGGGCGTCAGCATTCGATCGCCGAGGGAGGTGAGGGCAGGTTCCAGTCCGACCTCGTAGAGGAGCGGTGAACTTATCTCCAGCGTCAGAGAACGAGTGTCGGAGAGGAGTTCTTCCACTTCTTCGATGGCCGGGGCGATGTCGTCGGGAGAATGCTTTTCGGCCAATGACCTCAGGCGGGAGAGTAGAGAAACGAGGGAATATCCGACTCTGTCATGGAGTTTTACGGCGATCTCCCGGCGTGTCCGTTCTTCGGCAAGGGAAAGCCTGGCCGCCAGGGTGCGCAGTTCCTGGCGGTACTCCGTGAGGAGGACTTCCTTCTCCAGCAGCGCCTCCTCCGCCCGCTTCCAGTCCGTCATGTCGAGGAAGATCACGGCGACGACGGAGCGGGTGGGGCTGAAGGCGATGGCATGAAGGTACTTTCCCGTGTCATAGCTCGGCCCTTCATGACGAGCGTAGATTCCTGTGGTGGCAACCTGGAGGATGATGTCCTGCCATTCCTGCTCTTTCTCGGACCATATATCCCGAAATGAGCGCCCGATCAGTTCCTCCCTGCGGATGTCCATTACCCGCTCGTATGCCCTGTTGACTTCGATGTAAACTACATCCTGGAATTCTCCGCGCTGATCGAAGATAGCCCTGTAGAGAGCCACGGGTTCCAGTATCTTTGAGAAAAGGGCGCCGAGGGCGTCGTAGGGTATCTGGTCATAGCCCATCAGTATCACCTCCCTGACGGTGAAGGTCGTTTTCTACAAGATTCTACACTCTGGAATGAGAGGGGAACAACTTTTCTGAGAAGGGCACCCATGTCCCTTTTGGGTACCGAAAATCCTGAAACCTTGCGGAGAGCGGTTATATCCGTCACCCAGGGGTGAATCATCTTCGTTTTTTCATGAAATGTGCTAGCGGACAATCATGGTTTGCACGATGCGGACCGGCCCCTCTTCTCCTAGACTGACCAGTGGAGGAATACGTTATTCCATTCCGGGAGGGTGAGTCTATGAAACTGGAAATAGGAAAGTTTTTTGTGAAGGAGATGGTCTTCGGTTTGAAGACCGGATACAGCAAGGGCGTGCTGACCATAAACAAGGAAGAGGCTCTTGCGGTGGTGAAGGAAGACAGCCATATCACCGAGGCTGATTTGTTCATTGTCAATCCGGGCGACGAAGTTCGCATGGTCCCCGTGAAGGAAGCCATCGAAATGCGCTGCAAGGTTTCCGGCGGCGTGATGTTTCCCGGCATGACCAATCCCGTAACGCCTGCAGGGCAGGGGAGAACCCACGCACTGAAGGACTGCTCCCTGATCGTGGTCGGAAAGCACTGGGGAAGCTTCCAGGACGGCCTGATCGACATGAGCGGCCCCTACCAGAGGAACACGATCTACGGATCGCTCAAGAATCTTGTCCTCGTGGGCGACACGGATGAGGAGTTCGAGCGCCGGGAGCAGCAGAAGAAAAACAGGGCTCTCCGCTGGGCCGGGCACCGTCTCGCCGAGTACGTGGGCAAGTGCGTGGCCGCTCTCGAGCCGGAGGAGATCGAGACCTGGGAACTCGAACCCGTCAACCGCAGGGAGAGTCCCGTGCAGGGGCTTCCGTCGGTGGTCTACGTGCTGCAGCCGCAGACGCAGATGGAGGCCATGGGATACAACACCCTGGTCTATGGATGGGACGGCAATCATATGCTTCCCACCTTCATGCATCCCAACGAGCTGCTTGACGGAGCGGTGGTTTCCGGCAGCTTCATGCCCGTCTCCTCCAAGATGTCCACCTACGAGCACTGCAACAACCCCGTGGTGAAGCGCCTGATGAAGGAGCACGGCAAGACTCTGAACTTCCTCGGGATCGTCCTGTCCAACCTCAACGTGGCCATGGACCAGAAGCAGCGTTCCGCCTACATGGTTGCCCAGATGGCGAAGAATCTCGGCGCGGACGGTGCGATCGTGGCTGAAGAAGGCTATGGCAACCCGGACGTGGACTATATCCAGACCATCGTCGAATTGGAGAAGGTCGGCATCAAGACCGTCGGCATCTCCAACGAATGCACCGGGCGCGACGGAGCGTCCCAGCCCCTGGTGGCCCTCGACCCGGCGGCGAACGCTCTTGTCTCCACAGGTAACGTCTCCCAGTATTTCGAGCTGCCCCCGATGAAGACTGTCCTCGGGGAACTGGAATCCATGGCCCGCGACGGCCTCTCGGGCGGCTGGGAAGGGTGTGTCCGCGCCGACGGTTCCCTTGTCATGGAGAACAACGGCATGTTCTGCTCGGATCACATCAGCGGCTTCTCCGTGAAGACCTGCATGGACTACTAAGAAGGGAGAGAAGGCATAATGCTCAAGGCGATTCATTACATCAACCAGTTTTTCGGGCAGGTGGGCGGTGAAGACTTAGCCGACTACGAACCTGAAATCCGCACCGGAACCGTCGGATGCACCCAGATTTTCAACAGCCTCGCGAAGGATGTGGAGGTGACCCACACCATCATCTGCGGCGACAACTTCATGGCGTCCCGCACGGACGAGGCCCTGGCCCGCATCCTGGCGATGCTCGAGGGCAGGGAGTTCGATATTTTCATTGCCGGTCCCGCCTTCAACGCAGGACGGTACGGGGCAGCCTGCGGTCAGGTCTGCAAGGCCGTGAAGGAGAAGCACGGCGTTCCCGTAATCACTTCCATGAACGAGGAAAATCCGGGAGTGGAGTTGTTCCACAAGGATATGTTCATCTTCCGGGGCGGCAACCGGGCCACCTTCATGAAACAGGACATGGGGAAACTCGCCGCCTTCGCCGACAGGGTCGCCCGGGGAGAAAAGCTCCTTCCGGCGGCCATGGAAGGCTATTTCCCCAGGGGAATCCGTCACGAGGTCTTCCTGGGAGACATCGGCAGGGAGCCCGTCATGGCGGCCGACCGGGTCGTGGACATGATGATCGCCAAGCTCAGGGGCGAACCCTACCAGACCGAGCTGCCCATGCCGGCCCTGGACCGTGTTCCTGTCGCCCCGGCGGTGAAGGACCTGCGGAAAGTGCGACTTGCCCTGGTAACCTCCGGCGGTATTGTTCCCCGGGAAAACCCTGACAGAATCCAGTCCTGCTCAGCCACGAAATGGGGCAAGTACGACATTTCGGCGCTTGAAAAGGGATTCACGGCTCCAGAGTATAAGACCATTCACGCCGGGTACGATCCCGAACAGGCGGACAGGAACCCCAACGTGGTGGTTCCCCTTGACGCCATCCGGGCCTACCAGCGGGAGGGCAGGATCGGGGAAGTGGACGATTACTTCTACACCACCGTCGGAACAGGCACCACCCAGGGAGAGGCCGCCCGCATGGGGCGGGAGATCGCCGCGGAGCTCCATGAACGGAATGTTGAGGCGGTTGTCCTTACGGCAACCTGAGGAACCTGCACTCGTTGCGGGTCAACGATCGCAAAGGAAATCGAGCGCAGCGGCATCCCCGTGGTAGTCATGTGCAACCTCACCAACATCGCGAAGACCGTCGGCGTCAACAAGATGGTTCCTACGGTCTCCGTCCCCTATCCCCTGGGCAATCCCCAGCTCCGCCCGGAAGACGAATGGGCCCTCCGCTACCACAGGACGGGTGTGGCGCTTGACGCCCTCGAGACGGACGTCGGCGAACAGACCATCTTTCCTGTGAAGATCTAGAACGCCTCTCCGGGGGGAGGGAAACCTCCCCCCGGAATCAAGTGAAGGAGGGACGAGCATGCAGTCTCAAAAAGATAATTCAGTGTTCTTCATCTCAATGGCAGTCACCGCCGCCACGGTTCTCTGGGGGATTTTCTCCCCGGCGAGTTTTGATACCGCGGCAAAAGGGCTTTTCGGTTTCCTCATCGAGTACTTTGGGTGGGGGTACATGCTTGCCATGAACATCTTCGTTCTCTTCCCCATCCTCCTCTGCATGAGCCGCTTTGGAAAGCTGCGCCTCGGTGAGCCCGGGTCGAAACCCGAGTTCAGCAACATCTCGTGGTTCGCCATGCTTTTTTCTGCAGGCATGGGCGTCGGGCTGGTCTTTTACGGGGTCGGTGAACCAGTCTATCACTTCATGACGCCACCTTTCGGTGCAGCCACCGGAAGCGCGAAAGCAGCCGAGGACGCGCTTCGGACCACCTTTTTCCACTGGGGGCTCCATCCCTGGGCCGGGTATGCCGTCATTGCTCTTTGCCTGGCCTATTTTCAATTCCGGAAGGGCGCTCCCGGGCTCATGAGCAGCATGTTTCTGCCCCTGCTCGGACAGAAGGGAAATTCGAGCCTGCTCGGCAAAACCATCGACATTCTCGCCATCTTCGCCACCATCGCCGGTCTCGCCACGTCTCTCGGCCTGGGAACTCTCCAGATCAACAGCGGCCTGAAGTACCTCTTCAATTTGCCCCAGAACGTAACCCTCCAGTTTGCCATCATCGCCGTCCTGGCGCTTATCTACACCGGAACGGCGGTTACTGGCATTGAGCGGGGTATCAAGTTCATTTCCAACCTCAACCTCTTTCTCGCCTGCCTTCTGAGCGCGGCTCTTTTCTTCATCGGGCCCACCATGGCCATTATCGAATCCCTGATGACGGGCGTGGGCGACTACCTATCCAACGTGGTGAACCAGAGCTTCCACATGGCGCCTTACGGAGGGGAATACAAAGGATGGCTCGGAGGATGGACCCTTTATTACTGGGCGTGGTGGATCGCCTGGGCGCCCTTTGTGGGCTCCTTCATCGCCCGCATATCCCGGGGACGTACAATCAGGGAATTCGTTTCCGGCGTGCTGGTCGTCCCGGCCCTGGGCAGCTTTACGTGGTTCGCCATTTTCGGGACTTCCGGGTTGAACCTCGAACTCACCGGGGTGGCAAAAATCGCGGAGAAAGTGGCAGCGGACATTTCCGTAGGAGTTTTTGAAATCTACAAATACTACCCCCTGGGCGGCATCATGTCCGTAATCATGGTGGTGCTGATCTCCACCTTCTTCATAACGTCCGCCAATTCGGGGACCTTTGTCCTCTCCATGTACTCCACCAGGGGCGACATGAACCCGCCGAAGTTGCGTATGGGCATCTGGGGAGTCCTGATGGCGGCTCTGGCCTTTGTGCTGCTGATGAGCGGCGGGCTGCAGTCTCTGCAGATAGCCTCCATCGCCGCCGCCGGCCCCTTCGCGGTGATCATGGTAGTGGCCTGCTGGTGCCTCTGGAGGACGCTCGTGCAGGACGAAGCCACTTTTACCGAACTTGCGGACTGACCGCTGGAAGAAACCGACATTTACGGCTATCCTTCAGGAGGGTGCCCGGTAGTGAATGGAAAAGTGCACGTTTCCAGATAGACGACGCCCCCGGAGCTTTGCCTGCCCGGGGGCGTTTTTTTCAGGAATCGTTCGTTGAATGCGGGTGCTGCCCGCTCTATGGGAGGAGGAAAAGTGCATGGAATACGGAAGCCTTCTGCTGTTGTTTACTGAGGAAAACCCCTGCTGGACGGAGAAGCTCGCACAGTTGGCCGAAGAGGACCCGGCGCTTCTGGTGGACATGGTCCGGGACGGACTGGCCGAGAGGAAGGGAGACGTCTGCGTTCTGACCGGGGCGGGAAGGACGGCCTTCCGGGAGGAGGCCGCCGCAAGCTTCCTGCCTGCGGAACCCGGTATCCCCGGCCCGGACCTCGGGAAGCATCTCTTCCGGACACGGCTGCGGCTGCTGCTCGATAGAAAGCATATCCAGCGGTGGGGGCTGAAAGAGTACGTGCAGGGAGCCCGTTTTCCCGTCCCGGACCTGGAGGATGCCCTGCTGTTCTCCCATGACGGAGGGGTCGAATGGAAATGGCCTTCCTCCCCGGCGGTGGAACGGATGAGGAGCGACTGGCCCGTCACGGGACTGGCTGCCAGGAGAACGGCACCCCCGCCGGCCGACGCGGCAGCCCGCTGGTTTGAAACCCTGGGCGAGGCTCCCGCCGTCTTCGAGGCGGATCTGCTCTACCTCAGCCGGTACGATTTTCAGGCCTATACCTCCTTTGCCCCTCTGCCCGGCGACCGGTGGGGGCTGCTGAACGCCGACCGCTTTTTCTGCATGGATTCCCCTTCTCCAGAAAAGAGCAGTCTTGAATGGTTCCTTGGAACCGCCGGCCGGTTCCACCTAGCCCTGGAGGTTCTTCGCCGTATGGTCCTGCCGGGGTACATGGACCTGGACAGCCATGACCAGGACGGCATCAACTGGCTGGTCTTCCTCTTCGAAAGGGAGGAGGAGGCCGGGCGGTGCGTTTCCCTTCTGGCTCCCTTCGGGCAGGACCTTATCCGCCCGGCCATACCCATGGACGTGTGGGCCCTGAGCTTCGAGGCCCTCGAGGCCTTTTCCGAAAAGGCGGAGACCATCCACGACCTTCTTCCGGTGATCGGAAAAGCCGTGGTGCGGACTCCGTGAAACTTTTTTGAAAGGCTGTCCTGCCGGAAATCCGGAGAGCTGCAGCGGAAAAGAAGGCCGAAACTGTTTCATGGAAGGAAAAGGAGGAAAACCATGAAGGACGGATTGAGCTCCAAAGAACCGGACAAGAAGCTTGCTGCCGTTTGCGGACTGTATTGCGAGGCGTGCTCCCTCTACATCGCCACGACGGAAGACCCGGCACGGCTGACGGCGCTGGCAAAGCTTTTTCAGCTGCCGGAGGAGGAGATGCGCTGCTACGGATGCCGTTCGGAGAAGAGGGGGCCGTACTGCCGGACCTGTGAAATGGCCCCGTGTGCCGCTGAGCGGGGGATAGAGTTTTGCGGCGAATGCGCGGAATATCCCTGCGACACCCTGAAAGCCTTCCAGGCGGAGCGTCCCCACCGGGCCGAACTCTGGGAGGACCTGGAGAGAATCCGCGAGGTGGGGTACAGGGAGTGGATGGCTGAAAAAAGGGAACACTATTCCTGTCCCCGGTGCGGCACCCTCAACTCAGCCTATGACCTGAAGTGCCGGAAGTGCGGAGAAGAACCGGGCTGTGCCTTTACCGCCATGCACAGGGAAAAAGTTGAAGAAGCCCTTCGGATCCCGCCGGGCGGAAGAAAAGGCGGCAGCGGGAATTCCGGAAAAGCTGAAGAAAACCAGGAATTGCCGTGAAAAAAAAGCTTCCCTAAGACACTATCGATTTAGTATAATACATTGTGTTTGACTATGGCAGAATACGGGGTGATAGAATGACCGACACCACAGACCGCTGTTTCTCCGGCCGTCTTGCCCGCCTGCAGGAGGAGCTGGAGAAAATCGGCGCCGATGCTTTGATGGTCTTCAGCAGCGAGCTGGACAATCGGCCGGGAATTCAGTACTTTTCGGGCTTCACCGGATCTTTCGCCGTGCTCGTGCTCGGCCGGAACGGGGGCAGGCTCGTCACCGACTCACGGTATTTCCTCCAGGCGGAGGAGGAATCCTTCTTTCCCCTTGTGGCGATGGAGGACCGGGACCCGTGGCCCGCCGTGGGGCAGGCCCTCCGGGAGCTCGATGTCAAAATGCTCGCAGTGGAGGACGACAGGCTGACCCTGGAACGGGGGCGTGCCCTCGGGAAGATCGCCTCTTCCGTGGTGGGCACGTCCGGGCTGGTCCGGAGGATCAGGGCGGTGAAGGATGAGGAGGAACTGAACATTCTGCGCCGTTCCGCCCGGATAGCCGCCGAAGCCTTCGAGGCGTTTCTCCCGGCCATTCGCCCGGGGCGCACCGAGGCGGAAATCGCCGCCGACCTGGTGCACGAAATACGCACACGGGGAGCCCAGCAGATGGCCAAGGGGCATTTTGTGACGGCCTCGGGCCCCCGGGGAGCCAGACCGCACGGAGTGTTTTCGGAGCGGGTGCTCCAACGGGGCGACTTCATCACCATGGATTTCGGGGCCGTTCTCGACGGCTATGTCTCCGACATGACCCGCACGGTGGGCCTCGGGGAACCGGACCCGAAACTGGTGGAGATCTACCATATCGTCGAGGAGGCCCGAAAACGGGCCGTGGCGGCGGTATCGTCCGCGGCGACGGGGCGGGACGTGGACAGCGCGGCCAGGGACTACATCGCCTCGAAGGGCTGGGGAGCTCATTTCACCCACTCCACGGGGCACGGCATCGGCCTGGAGCTTCATGAACTGCCCGTGGTGAACCGCCTGAACGAGGAGAAGCTGCCTGCCGGTGCGGTGGTGACCATCGAGCCCGGCATCTACGTGGAAGGGCTCGGCGGCGTCCGGATCGAGGACGATGTGATTGTCCTGTCCGGGGGGTGTGAAGTGATCACCTCGGCGTCCCCCACGGCACTCAGGCTGCTCTCCCCGGCGTAGGAGCGAAATTTCCCGGCCGGAGCGGTCCGGTCGGTGGCGATAGACAAATCAAGCGGAGGAAAGAAAGGAAGTGGAAAGGAAATGAACAAGTTCAGAACAGCAGCACTCGCCCTCGTTCTTGCCCTGGCGTTCTGCCTGCCCGCCATGGCGGCGGAACTGCGGCTCGCCCAGGTGGCCGACGTGTCGAGCCTCGACCCCCACAAAGTGAGCGACATTTACTCGGCGAACGTCATCCGCCAGATCTACAGCAACCTGGTGCAGGTGAACGAGAACATGGAGATCGTTCCCGACCTTGCAGAAAAGTGGGAAAACCCCGATGACCTCACGTGGATCTTCCACCTCCGCAAGGGTGTGAAGTTCCACAACGGCGAGCCTTTCACCGCCGCCGACGTGAAGTACACCGTCGAGAGGATCCGGGACCCGAAGACGGCCTCTCCCGGAGCCACTCACCTGAAGGAAGTGGCCTCCGTGGAAGCAGTGGACGACTATACTGTGAAGATCGTCACGAAGCGCCCCTTCGCCCCCATGCTCATGAGCCTGACCCGCTACGAGACCTCCATTCTCTGCGAGAAGGCCGTGGCGGCCGCGGGCGCGGACTACGGCAGCAAGGCCGCCGTCGGCACGGGGCCCTTCAAGTTTGAGAGCTGGTCCCGGGGCGACAAGGTGGTCCTGGTGAAGAACCCCGACTACTTCCGGGGGGCTGCCGCCATTGACACGGTGATCTACCGGGGCATCCCCGAGGACGCCACCCGTCTCGTGGAGCTCGAATCCGGCGGCATCGACGTCATCCCCGGAAACTTCCCCTACCAGGAGTTCGAGAACATCGAGAAAAACGACAAGTACCTCACTTACAAGGTTCCCGCCATGTCCACCCTGTACATGGGCCTGAACACGGAAGTGAAGCCCCTGGGCGACAAGCTCGTTCGCCAGGCCATGAACTATGCCGTGGACAAGCAGGGCATAGTGGACGCCGTGTACTTCGGCTACGCGGCTCCCTCCAGAGGTCCCCTCTCCCCGGTGATCTGGGGATTCGACCCCGAGAGGAAGGACGCCTACGCCTACAACCCCGAGAAAGCCCGGGAGCTTCTGAAGAAGGCCGGCTACGCCGACGGCTTTGACATGACCATCTACTCCGACAACCGGACCGAGCGGCGCAGCGCCGCCGAGCTCATCCAGGCCTACCTCGCTGAAGTGGGCATCCGCGCCCAGATAGAGCTCATGGAGTGGAGCGCCCTGCTCTCCACCTCCGCCAAGGGCATCGGCGGCGGCTTCATGCTCGGCTGGACCGGCACGGGCGACGCCGACGGCGGACTGACCCCTGTCTACCACTCGGCCAACATCGGCTCCTCCAACCGGTTCCGCTACAAGAACGAAGCCCTCGACGCCCTTCTCGAGAAAGGCACCGCCACTCTCGACCAGGAAGCCAGGAAGAAAGTATATGCCGAGGCCCAGGAACTCATCGTCGAAGAATGCCCCCTGGTCTTCATGATCAGCCAGGAGCTGCTGGGAGCGTCCACGAGCAAGGTCAAGGGGTTCAAGCTCTACCCCAACATGATCAGCCCCCTGTATTCCGTCACCCTCGCCGAGTAACCCCAATCGACAGAACGCCGGCGGGCCGCCCCACAATGCGGTCCGTCGGACTTCATTTTTCGGAGGACAGGATCCATGCTTCGTTATTTTCTCAAGAGGCTCATGTTCCTTATCCCGGTGCTGCTGGGCGTTTCGGTGGTGATCTTCTCCATTGTCCACCTGGCGCCGGGAGATCCTGCCGAGGTCATGCTCGGCCCAAGCGCCACCCAGGAAGAAATTTCCAACCTGAGGGAACAGCTCGGACTCACCAAGCCTTTATACGTGCAGTACGGCATTTTTCTCACCAACGCCCTCAAGGGCGATCTCGGGCGGTCCATAAAGAGCAACGCCCCGGTGGTGGACGAGATAATGGAACGGTTTCCCGCCACCCTCACTCTCGCGGTGCTGGGCATGATCTTTGCCATCGTCATCGGCCTGCCGCTGGGAATCCTGGCGGCATTGAAACAAAACACCTGGGTGGACGCCTTATGCAGTTTCTTCGCCCTGGTGGGCTTTTCCATACCGAATTTCTGGGTCGGCCTGATGCTCATGCTGCTGCTCTCCATCTACATTCCCGTCCTTCCTTCGTCGGGCTTCGATTCATGGAAGAACCTCATCATGCCTACCATCGTCCTCGGAATCCAGACCATGGCGGTCATCGCCAGGATGACCCGGTCCAGTATGCTCGAGGTTATCCGCCAGGACTACGTCCGCACCGCCCGGGCAAAGGGCATTTCCGACCGGCTGGTGCTCACCAGGCATATTCTCGGCAACGTGCTGATTCCCGTGGTGACCATAGCGGGGATATATTTCGGCCACCAGCTCGGCGGCGTGGTCATCACCGAGACCATCTTCTCCATTCCGGGCCTCGGGAGACTTATCGTGGACGCCATCCGCGCCCAGGACTACCCTGTGGTGCAGGGGGGCGTGCTGTTCTTCGCCCTCTGCGTGGGGATCGTGAACCTTCTGGTTGACCTGCTCTACGCCGTACTGGACCCGAGGATCAAGGCCCAGTACCGGGCGGCGAAATGACGGAGAGGGGGATAACGTCATGAATAACGGAAACGGTACCCTGTTTGCTCCCTCTTCCGTCCAGACGAAGGAAAGGGAGAAGCGCCGGAGCCCCTGGTGGGAAGTCTGGCGGCGCCTGCGGCGCAACAAGGCCGCCGTCGTGGGAATGTCGGTGGTCATCCTGCTGGTGGTGGTGGCGGTCCTCGCCCCCGTCCTGGCCCCCTACGACCCGAACCAGACGAACATCAAAATGCGCCTCCAGGGACCGTCGTCGGAACACCCCCTGGGGACGGATAACTTCGGCCGGGACATGCTGAGCCGGATCATCTACGGCAGCAGGATCTCCCTCTATGTCGGCTTCGTCGCCGTGGGAATCGGCGCCGTGTTCGGCGGCATCCTCGGGGCCATAGGCGGCTACTACGGCGGACGGCTCGACAATTTCATCATGCGGTGCATGGACGTGCTCCTGGCCATACCCCAGATCATCCTGGCCATTGCCATCGTGGGTGCCCTGGGAACGAGCCTGCTGAACCTCATGATCGCCGTGGGGATCAGCCAGCTTCCCCGGTACGCCCGGGTGGTCCGGGCATCGGCCCTCACCGTGCGGGGGCAGGAGTACGTGGAGGCGGCCAGGGCGGTGGGAGCGAGCGACGCCAGGATCATCCTGGAGAACATCCTCCCCAACTGCATGGCCCCCATCATCGTGCAGAGCACTCTGGGAGTGGCCCAGGCCATCCTTTCGGCGGCGGCCCTCTCCTTCCTCGGCCTCGGCATCCAGCCCCCCACGGCGGAGTGGGGCTCCATGCTGAGCTCGGGACGGCAGTTCCTCCGGAACGCTCCCTATCTCACCTTTTTTCCGGGGCTGGCCATCTCCGTGGTGGTGCTCGCCCTGAACATTTTCGGCGACGGGCTTCGGGATTCCCTTGATCCCAAGCTCCGCCAGTAGTCCGCCGGGAGGTTTTTTCATGAATGGTCCCTTGCTGGAAGTAGCAGATCTGAACGTCATTTACAAAACCTACGAAGGAACGGTGGCCGCCGTGAACGGCGTGGAGTTCTCCCTCGAAGCGGGCAGGACCCTCGGCCTCGTGGGGGAGAGCGGCGCGGGGAAAACCACCACCGCCCTGTCGATCATGGGCCTTGTCCCGTCCCCTCCGGGCATCATCACCAGCGGCAGCGTCAATTTCGCCGGAAAAAACCTCCTCTCCTTTTCGGAGAAGGAGATGAAGAAGATCCGGGGCAACCACATCTCCATGATCTTCCAGGACCCCATGACATCCCTGAACCCCGTGGTGACGGTGGGAATCCAGATTTCCGAAGCCCTGGTGGCCCACCAGAATCTGTCGGAGGCGGAGGCGGAGAAAAAGGCCATGGAGATGCTGGAAAAGGTGCAGATCCCGGGTCAGCGGTACCGGGAATACCCCCATGAATTCAGCGGCGGCATGCGCCAGCGGGTGGTCATCGCCATGGCGCTGGCCTGCAACCCCGGGCTCATCATCGCCGACGAGCCCACCACAGCCCTGGACGTGACCATCCAGGCCCAGGTGCTGGACCTCATGCGGAGCCTCAAGGAGGAGTTTTCCACCGCCATGATCATGATCACCCACGACCTCGGTGTGGTGGGGGAAGTCTGCGACCATGTGGCGGTGATGTACGCCGGCAGGATCGTGGAGACGGGCTCCCTGGAACAGATCTTCGGCAACGCCCGGCACCCCTACACCCTCGGCCTGTTCCGGTGCATTCCGGACATCGAGGAGGAGACGTCGAAAATACGGCCCATCGAAGGCCTCATGCCCGATCCCTTGGACCTGCCGTCGGGGTGCCCCTTCCATCCCCGGTGCCCCCAGTGCATGGACGTCTGCCGGACCGTCGTTCCCGGCGTGCTGGACGACGGCGGGCACAGGGTGATGTGCCATCTCTACGGGAAGGGGGGCGCCGCTCGTGGCTGATCTCATCAAGGTCGAAAACCTGGTCAAGTACTTCCCCGTGGCGGCGGGAAACGTCCACGCCGTGGACGACGTGTCCTTCGCCATCAGGGAAGGGGAGACCCTCGGCCTCGTGGGCGAGTCGGGCTGCGGCAAGTCCACCACGGGCCGGCTCCTCATCCGGCTCATCGAGGCCACGTCCGGCCGGATCCTCTACCGCGGCCGGGACATCGCCTCGGCGGACAAAAAGACCCTCCACGACATGCGGAAGGAAATGCAGATCATCTTCCAGGACCCCTTCTCCTCCCTCGACCCGAGAAAGAGCATCGGGGAGACCATCGGCAAGCCCCTGGAGATTTTCGGCATGGGGTCGAAGCGTGAGCGGGAGGAAATGGTGGACGCTCTCATGGAAAAAGTCGGCCTGAGCCCCCGCCTCTTCTACAAGTACCCCCACGAGCTCGACGGCGGCAGGCGCCAGAGGGTGGGCATCGCCCGGGCGCTCTCCCTGTCGCCCAGTTTCATCGTCTGCGACGAGCCCGTCTCGGCCCTCGACGTGTCCATCCAGGCCCAGATACTCAACCTGCTGAAGGAGCTCCAGGAGACCATGAAGCTCACCTATCTCTTCGTCTCCCACGACCTGTCGGTGGTGAAGCACATCAGCAACCGCATCGCGGTCATGTACCTCGGGAAGATCGTGGAATCGTCGCCTTCGCTGGAACTTTTCAGCAACACGCTCCATCCCTATTCCCAGGCTCTGCTCGCGGCGGTGCCCATTCCGAAGCTCAACCGGAAGCGTGAGCGGTTCATCCTCAGCGGAGGGGTTCCCAGCCCCATCAACCCCCCGTCCGGGTGCAGGTTCCATACCCGCTGCCCCTGGAAGATGGACATCTGTTCCCAGGAGGAACCTCCCCTGACGGACAGGGGCGGCGGCCATTTCGTGGCCTGCCACAAGGTGAAATGAGAAGGAGGACACAGTCATGGTGAAATACGATCCCCATTATTACCCCTATCCCTCGAGGCGGAACATGATGTACGCCTCCCGGGGAATGGTCTGCGCGTCCCACCCCCTGGCGGCCCAGGCGGGACTCGATGTGCTGAAGAAGGGCGGCAACGCCGTGGACGCCATCGTGGCCACCGCGGCGGCCCTGACGGTGGTGGAGCCTACGGCCAACGGCATCGGCAGCGACGCCTTCGCCATCCTCTGGAAGGACGGAAAACTCAGGGGATTCAACTCCAGCGGGCCCATCCCCCGGGCCCTTTCTCTGGACGTGGCCGACGCGAAGGGATGGACCGCCCCCTCGTCGGACGGGCACCTGCCCACCTACGGCTGGACGCCCGCCACGGTTCCCGGCGCCCCCGCCGCATGGGCTGAACTGACGAAGACGGCGGGAAAGCTCTCCCTGGCCGAAAATCTCGCCCCAGCCGTGTTCCTCGCCCGGAACGGCCACGCCGTCTCGGTCACCACGGCCCACCACTGGGAACTCGCCTACAGAAAGTACGCCCGGGAGAAGGGAGAGGAATTCAAGGCCTGGTTCGATACCTTCGCTCCCTCCGGCCTGGCCCCCCGGGCCGGAGAGGTCTGGTCCTCAGAAGCCCACGCCCGGACCCTGGAACTCATCGGGGCCACGGACGCCCGGGCCTTTTACGAGGGTGAGATCGCAGACAGAATCGTGGCCGCCGCCCAAAAAACCGGCGGGTACTTCTCGGCCGGCGACCTGGGATCCTTCCGCCCCGAGTGGGTGGAGCCCATCAGCGTGAACTACAGGGGATACGACGTCTGGGAAATTCCCCCCAACGGGCAGGGCATCGTGGCCCTTATCGCCCTCTCCATCCTCAGGGGCTTCCGGTTTTCGTCCCACGACGACCCCCTCACGGTGCACCGGCAGATCGAGGCCATCAAGATGGGGTTCGCAGATGCCCACCGGTACGTGGCGGACACCCGCTTCGCCGCCGTTCCTGTGAAGGAGCTTCTTGACGATGCCTATGCCGACGCCAGGAGGGCACTGCTGGGCGAGGAGGCTGAGGACAGGAAGGCCGGAAATCCCATGCCCGGAGGCACAGTCTACCTCTGCGCCGCCGACGGCGAGGGAAACATGATCTCCTACATCCAGAGCAACTACATGGGTTTCGGTTCGGGCGTGGTCATCCCGGAGACAGGTATCGCCCTGAACAACCGGGGACACTGCTTCTCCCTGCAGAAGGGACACCCCAACATGCTCGAGCCGGGAAAGCGCCCCTACAACACCATCATCCCGGCGTTCCTCACGAAGGACGGCGTTCCCGTGGGTCCCTTCGGCGTCATGGGCGGCTTCATGCAGCCCCAGGGGCACGTCCAGGTGGTGATGAACACCGTGGACTTCGAGATGAACCCCCAGCAGGCCCTGGACGCCCCCCGGTGGCAGTGGATGGGCGGCATGAACGTTTCCGTGGAGCCCGGTTTCTCGCCGGCCATAGCCCAGAGCCTCGCCCGGAGGGGACACGCCATGAAGTTCGAGCTGGAGTCCAATTCTTTCGGCAGGGGAGAGATCATCTGGCGGACGCCCGAGGGAACCCTGGGCGGCGCGACGGAGTCGCGGACCGACGGCTGCGCGGCGGTCTGGTAGGACCGGAAGCGGAAACGCTGTCATACTGAGGAGCACAGTAACGAAGGACCTGGTTGCACCAGCAAAAACCAGGTCCTTCGCTTTCGCTCAGGACGACTCGGGGTTTGTCATCCCGGGCTCGGTTGTCATCCCGAGCGGCGAGGGATCTCGCTCCCATTTTGTCATTCCCAACGGCGAAGCCGGATCGCGAAGCATCCCCGGAAGGGAGGAATCTCGGTCTTGAGGCAGTACAAAATGAAAACCAGATCCCTCGTCGCCTGAAGCCGCTCCTCGGGATGACAAAACTCTCAAAACCCGCTCGCTCGGGACGACAAGGCTCGGTTGTCATCCCGGGCGAACGCGAGGGATCTCGGGCTTGAGGACACTGGAATCAAAAGCGGGATCCCTCCCCTCCGAAGATGCTCCGCGACCGCGCTCACTGCGTTCAGGATGAAAGAATCACCATACCAGATTCTTCGCTTTCGCTCAGAATGACACAAGAAAAGCACTCCTACGACACGGGATTTGTCATCCTGAGGCGGTTTTCTGGCCGATCGCGTCCCCGGAGGGGAAGGATCTGTTTTTCCTCAGAAATCGCTGATGGTGATCCTCCCGTCCTTTTCGAAGCGGACCTGCGTGTCCTTCCTGCTCATGAGATATTCCGCCACGGCGTCGATGTCCCTGATGTCCGTTTTTTCCGCCGTTCCTTCCGCAAAGACGAAGAGCCTGTCGCCTCCCCCGGCGGTCCAGGAATTCACCGCCACGGTGTATACCCTGTCGTCCTCCAGGGGGATCCACTCTTCGCCGCTGAGGACGGACACGCTCCGAAGCCGGTTCCCCCAACGGATCAGTCCGCCGTTTGCGTCCACGAGGGAAGGAATGCCCCGGAGAGAGTATTCCACCCGCAAGCCGGAGAGCTGGAGGAACGCCCCGGTGTGGGGACGGGTGTTCGGGTCGTACTGGTCGTCCGGTCCGCCTTTCAGGGCCCCGGCGGACAGTTCGAGGATCTGCCGGATCTGCGTTCCCTTCAGGGAGACGACATGGATGGGGTTGTTGAAGGGGAGTATCTCCAGCAGCGTCTTCCATGATACCTTCCCCGCGGGGAAAATCCTGTCTCCCCGGACGCCTCCGCCATTGATCATGGCGATGTGCGTATTGAACCGCCACCGCAGGGCGTCGGCGATGAAGTTCCCAAGGGAGCTTTCTCCCGACCTCACCGTGAGAGACCTGCCGTCGGCATTGTTTTCGAAGATCCCCACCGTGGAAATCAGCGCTTCGTTCAGTCTGCCCTCGAAGGTCCTGGCGATGCGCTCCACTTCCTTATGGCTTCCGGCTTCGGGAGTGACCCGGAGGAGATTCCATGACGTCCCCTGCCTGCTGATCCGGCCGTTCCTTACGTCGAGCAGCAGTTTTCCGATGAAGGCTCCGTAGGCGCCCGATTCCGCCAGAAGGGTTTCCCATCCGTTCGGTCCCCGGACGAAAAGAGGTTCCGGGGTCTCTTCGTGGGACGAGCCCCCGAGAATGGCGTGGATCCCTTCCACCGACTCCGCGAGGCGTTTGTTCTCTTTTCTGGAAAGCCGGCTGAGGGCGATGACGACTTCCGCTCCTTTTTCTCGGAGTTCCTGGACCATCTTGACGGAGACGGCTTCCACGTTCCGGTTGAGGTGCACTCCCGGCCCCGGACTCGCCTGGGCGAAGAGATTGGGGGAGGCGATGCCGAAGACCCCCACTTTCGTCTTCGCCGAATCCAGGATCACGTATCTGGAAACCCGTTCCGCCAGATCCTGGTCGTCAAAATACAGATTTGATGCCAGGGCGGACATGGACGTCCTTCCCAGCCCCTTTTTCAGGTGGTCCGGGCCGTAGTTGAACTCATGGTTTCCCAGTAGGAAGGCCTGTACACCTGCGGCTTCCAGGGTGGTGAACTCGGGCTCCCCGGCAAAATGAAGCCACATGATGCCCGAGACGGCGTCCCCTCCCTGGAGTATGAGGGCAGAAGGTTCCGCCGCCCGCTCCTTTGCCAGGAGAGATGCGCCGTTGACCAGCCCGCCGAAGAGGACCGTGGTCTTGTTGGCCTTCAGGGAGACGGGCAGGATCTGGCTGTGGAGATCCCCCAGAAAGAGTACGGGTACCCGTAGGGTTGATCCCCCCGCAGGAAGAGGGGCGGAAAAAAGAAAGAATACCGCCGAAAGAAGAAGCGCGGAGGAAAGAATCTTTTTTCCGTACCGCATCACAGTCCTTCTTCACCTCCCATCATTTTTTTCACGTCATCCCAGGGAACGGGCTTCGAAAACAGGTACCCCTGCACTTTCCCGCACCCCGCCCCGGTGAGCCAATCAAGCTGTTCCCGGGTTTCCACACCCTCGGCGATGACCTCCAGCCTGAGTTCACCGGCCATGTTGATGATCGTCCGGAGAAGGCGCATGTCCTTCTCGGAGTCGAAAAGCCTGGCGACGAAGGATTTGTCCAGCTTCACGTAGTCGAAGGGGAGCTGGTTGATGTACTGGAGGGACGAGTAGCCTGTGCCGAAATCGTCGAGGGCAATGCTGATTCCCATTTCTTTCAGCCTGTTGAGTTTTCTGGAAACCTCCCCGAGATTTTCGATCAGCAGGCTCTCGGTGACTTCCAGGGTAAAGAGGGTCGGATCCGCCCCGGTTCTGTTCAGGAAGGTCTCCAGGATCTCCTCGGTGTAGGGCATCCGGAAGAAAAGGGGAGACCCGTTGGACGAGAAGAAGGGCGGGGCGGAGGGGGAGAGCCTCCGCATCACCTCTGAGGCTCCAAGGGCGTGCTCCATCATGTTCAGGTCGATTTTCCCCACAAAACCGGTGTGCTCCGCCATGGGAATGAATTCGGACGGGGGAAGGAGTCCCCTGGCAGGGTGCATCCAGCGGGCAAGGGTTTCAAAGCCGGCGATGGAGCCGTCGGAGACGGAGTAGATGGGCTGGTAGAAGGGGATGAACTCTCCCTTCTCCAGCCCGGAGTGCATTTCGGCGCTCAGGCGGAGGATGTTCACCGTCTCGGGAACAGAGTCTTCATTGTCGCCGTACTGGTAGGAGGTGAAACCCAGGCCGGCCCTCTTGGCCTCCTTCAGGGCCTGGTGGGCGCGGTTGATCACATCCGAAGGGGAGGTGCACCGGGAAATGTCCGGAACGGCGCCGATGCTCACACTGGGGAATATGGTGTCGCTCCCCACGGGGCAGGGAACTCCCACGGACTTGTGGATACTGTCCATGAGTTTTTCGGCCTCCTCCCTGAGCCGCGGAGGAGCAGGCAGAGGGGTCAGGATGGAAAATTCGTCCCCGCCCGTGCGGTAGAGCCGGGCGTCCTCCCCTATGGTCTCCTCGAGCCTTCGGCCGATGATAAGCAGGATCCTGTCCCCGTTGACGTTCCCAACCTGCTCGTTGACGAGCTTGAACCGGTCGAGGTTGAGCGAGGCGGCACAGAGAACCTCCCCGGAACCTTCCCCGCCCTTCAGGGCCCTGTTCAGGTCCTCGATGAAGGCGGAGCGGTTCGGGAGGCCGGTGAGGTCGTCAAAATAGGCCTTCCGGGCGAGGCGCTGTTCGAATCCCTTTCTCTCGGTGAGGTCCCTGGCGAGGAAAAGAACGAGATGGCGCTTTCCGTACCGGATCTCCTGCCTCCTGATCTCCACGGGAAGAGCAGTCCCGTCGGGCCTGGCAATATTCGCCTCGAACATATCCCTGCTGCTGAATATGAGTTCCGCCCTGGAATCCTGTCCGTCGTCCTTTGAATCCGCCGCCGGGATCATGATGGAAGAAATAGCCGTGCCTGGCAGGCTGCTCGTCTTCCCCAGGTTGAGGATCCGGTGGGCTTCCGCGTTGGCTATGAGGATCCTGCCTTCGGGATCGCATATGAACAGCGGGTCGGGAATGTCGCCGACGAGGTTTTCGAGGGTGTCCAGAAGGGTATTGAAGGATGACGAGAGGGCCGCGATCTCGTCGCTGCCGGAAACGGGCACCCGAAGACCGATGCCGCCGTCGCTGACGATCCTGTCAGAAACGGAGCGAAGCCCGTCCAGCCGCCGCAGCACGAGGGAATCCATCAGGATCATGACCACCACGAGAATACCGCCCCCGCTCAGGAAAATCCAGAGATAGGAGTGGAAAATGGCCCGGCGTCCCTCAATGTAAATGTCCCGCGGCCGGGTGAACCGGACTTCCAGCGGAGCGGCGGGAGTGAAGGTTTTGGGCCATGGCCGGCGAACCGTCGCCGTTTTCGGGTCTTCGGTGATTATTGTTACCTCTCCCGGAGATGGAGAGGAATCCTCAGCTGAAACGGGAGCCACGGAAAAATCTGTCCCAAGGCTTGATGATATTTTGGGTATCTGTCTTTTCAGTGCGCTTCCCGTGAGAAGAAAGCCCCTGGGAGGACCCGTGCGGTTGGTGAGGAGGATGGGGCTGACCCCCGCCAGGTAGAGATCCCCACCGATGGAGAGAATGTCCTGGAGAGAGCCTTCGGAGGCTGCTTCCAGCAGGTCCGGGGCCATGGCCTTCAGTCCGGCGAGGAATTCGGAGGAAAGCGGTTTCTCCTCCCCCGTCTCGGACACGGAGTAGGCTATCACCGGAGAAAGGCCGGTGTCCACCACGGCGAGAATATCGAGGTCGAGGGCCCGGAGGCTCAGGGGATCCAGCATTTCCCGGAACCGGGAGGGGTCCTTTTTCTCCAGGAAAAAGTACATACTGTCCCAGGCTCCCCAGTCGAAGGCATATCTGCCGACGAGGCGGAGCTCTTCGTCCAGCCTGCTGTGCACGCGGGCCATGTCCTGCCCGAAAAAACGCCGTTCCACGTCCTCGAAGGCCTTCATGGCCAGGTATTGCGACGTGAGGCTCATCAGCAGAATCAGAAAAAGAATGGTGACCAGGATGTACAGAAAGACCTTTTTCCGTAACGACATGCCGGCCTCTTTTGAATGAAGATTTTTGACCTACTTCAGCAAGTATACCCTGTAATCATGCAAGAAACAGGTTTTCGTTCATTTTGTTTTTCATGAGCCGGGAAAAACGGGAGGGTTGCCGGGGAAAGTTCAGCGGAAGAGAACGGACAGACCGAAGGAAGCGAGAAGAATGCCCGATCCCCTGCGGATCCACAGCAGAGCTGCCGGGGATATCATGGTCCCCAGCCTGTCGGCGGTTCCGCAGAGGATGAGCCACCAGGAGGCCGAGCCGGAGAACACCCCGGCCACGAGCACCCAGGGGGACAGGACCGGCCCAAGGCCGGTGAAGATGGCCGAGAAGCTCAGGATGGTCATGGGATTTGTGAGGGTGAGGAAAAAGGTGGAAAAATAGTCGCCTTTTCCCGGGGCGCTCCGGGCATGCTGCCCTTCCGCGGGAGGAGCGGAGCGGTCCAGGAGACTCCGAAGGCCGAGATACAGCAGGAAAAGCCCCCCTCCGGTACGGAGAGGCCCGTTCCATTCCAGGAGAAAGGACGACAGGGCGGCAAGCCCGAGAGCCGCGGCCAGGCCATAGAGACCGTCGGCGGTCGCCGCGCCCAGACCCGAAAGAAAACCGGAGCGGAAGCCCCCCTCGAGGGTGCGCCGGATGCAGAGGATGCCGATGGGGCCCACGGGAGCCGCGATGGAAAAGCCCAGTATGGCCCCCCGGAAGAACAGCAGGACGTCGCCGGGAACAGTCATGGCCGGTCAGGAAGAGGGGCGTCGGGACGGTCCTTGGGAGTGGACAGGACCACGGACGTCCTGCTGGCCGCCACGCCGGGGCATCCCTTCAGCCTCTCGGAGATCAGCTCCTCCAGGTGGGCTGTGCCTGAGCAGACCACCTTCAGCAGGTAGTCGGAGCTGCCCGTTACGTGGTGGCATTCCCGAATTTCCGGAAGGGATGCCGCCAGGTCAAGGAACGCCTCCCTGAAGGAAGGATGCCCTAGGGTAATCTCCACGAAGGCCGTCAGGCCGAATCCGGCGGCGGCGAGGCCGATCCGGGGGGCGTACCCCAGGATGACCCCGTTCCGCTCCAGCCTTCGGAGCCTGTCCGCCACTCCGGGGGCCGACAGGCCGCAGTCCTTCCCCAATTCGGCGAGGGTTGCCCGGCCGCTGTTCCAGAGGGCGTTCAGCAGCCTGATGTCCGTTTCGTCGAGTGTAATTTGTTTATTCGTCATAATTCGTTATTTTACTTAAAATAAAAAGGAAGTCAATGGAAAAGGCTTTGTTTTATTAGGCATTCCTCCTCCTTTCGCGCGCCTGCGGCGATGGCGAGCATGTCCGACAGGAGAGCCTGCCCCGTCTCCTCCCTTCCCGCACCCGGGCCGATGATGGTCACGTCGCCGAGGGTGTCGGTGGTGAAGGTGAGGGCGTTTGTCGCACCGGTCACTCCCGCCAGCGGATGGGAAAGAGGGATCTCTTCCGGCGCCACCGACGCACGGACGGTTCCTCCGCTGCAGGAGGCCCTGGCCACCAGCTTGATCCGGTGTCCCCGGGCCAGGGCGTCCTCCACGTCCTTCTTCGTGATCCCCGCGATCCCCCGGCGGTCCACCGACGCAAGGGAAAGGGGAGATCCGAGCACCACCCCGGCAAGTATCTGGGCCTTCACGGCCGCATCCCACCCGTCCACGTCCCCGGACGGGTCGGCCTCCGCATACCCCTTCTCCATGGCTTCCCGGAGGGCCTCGCCGTATTCGAGCCCGTCCTCCATGCGGGTGAGGATGTAGTTGGTGGTGCCGTTCACTATTCCTTTGGCCTCCAGGACATCGCAGCCCGCCAGGGATTCCAGGGCAAGGTTGAGGGAAGGGGTCCCGCTCATCACCGCGCCCTCGAAGCGGTAGCTGCAGCCCCGGGCTTCCGCCAGACTCTTCAGCTCCGGGAAGGCCAGGGAGACGGGCCCCTTGTCCGAGGTGACCACGTGCCGTCCCGCTTCCAGAGCGGCCCGGGTGAGGGACAGGCCCGGCTCTCCGTCCGAGAGGTTGGTGGGGGTCACGTCGATCACCATGTCCACTCCCGGAAGCAGCGCCGCTTCCACCGGGGAGACGGAGTCAGAGCCCAGGGGTTCCCCCCTGCCGACCCTGGCCAGCAGGTTTGCCATGCCGATCCCTTCGGGACGGACCAGGGCGCCCTTTGTCTTTCCCACCACGGCCAGGGTGCGGCAGGAAAAGCCCCACCTGGAGGCGAGTTCCTCCTCCTTTTTCACCAGCAGCCGGGCCAGCCCCTGCCCTACGTTGCCGAACCCCACGAAGCACAGCCCCCATTCTTTTTCTACGCGCATTGAAATTCCCCTTTCTTTTCGATGAATTCTGCGTGCAGGGCCCGGAGAGCGGGCTGCGCGTCCTTTTCGTCCACAAAACAGCTTACGGAGAGCCCCGAAGAGGTCAGAAGGTGCGCAGGAGCGCCGAGACGGCCGAGGACCTTCAGCATGGCCCTGCCGATCTCCGGGTGGTTCCCCGCCCCGGGCCCCACCACGGAAACCCTCGCAGCACCGGGGTTCACCGAGGGGGACTTCCCCGACATCCTGCGGCATATTTCCGCCGCTTCCTCCAGCCGCTCCCGGCGGATATAAAACGAGGGACATCCCCGTTCCGCCGCGGCCAGAATATGGATTCCCCGGAGGAAGAACTCCTCTGCCACGGCACAGCCCCCGTTCCCGCACCCTTCCGCGGACAGGAGGGCTATATTCTCGTCCGATACCACCGCGCACGCCCGAAAAACCTCATCCACCGTTCTTCCCATGATCCACGTCCCCTCCCCTTCGCCGGAGCCCACCCACAGGGGCAGCTCCAGCCGTTCCGCCATCTCAATGCTCCGGGACTGCATGACCTTCGCACCGAGGAAGGTCATTTCGAGGCATTCCTCCCAGGACAGACAGTCGATCCTCGCCGCCCCCGGGACCTTCCTGGGGTCTGCCGAGAACACTCCGTCCACATCGGTGAAAATACGGCATGAATCCGCTCCCAGGGCTCCCGCCAGGGCAATGGCCGAGAGATCCGACCCGCCCCGCCCCAGGGTGATGGTGTCCCCCGAGACTGTAGCCGCCTGGAAGCCCGTCACCACGGCCACCCGTCCCGAAGCGCAGGCTTCCTCAACCCGCACCGGGTTCACGGACAGGATGCGGCCCTCCCCCCAGGGGCCTTCGGCAAGAAACCCCGCCTGGGCCCCTGTGAAGGAAACCGCCGGGCACGCCTGCCTCGCGAGCTCCATGGCCATAAGGGCCGCAGACTGCTGCTCCCCCGTGGCGAGAAGCTGGTCCAGCTCCCTCCTGTCCGGCATCCCCCCCGACGTTTCGTCCGAGAGGGCAATCAGTTTGTTGGTGGTGCTTCCCATGGCGGACACCACCACGGCCACCCTGAGACCCGAGCGGACACAACCGGCAACACGCCCGGCCCCGGTTCTGATCCTTTCAGGGTCCGCCACCGACGTTCCCCCGAATTTGAGCACTATGCCTTCTCCCTTCTTCCACACGGGCTTTCCCCCTTTTCGCAGAATAAAAAAAAGCCGGGGGCCTTCTGTACGAAGACCCCCGGCTGAAGCTGTCGGTGCACAACGGATCAGGCGCCGACCTCTCCAGGAGGGTCGCCGCTAGTCATCGTCATGGCACAGGCTGCAGGATTATGGGGAAGTGCTGGTTTCATGCTCACGGTGGCGTCTCCTTTCCGGTCAGGCTGAAATTGACAAGGATGATACGCCCCGAAAGGCCCCCTGTCAACGGGAAAACTTCACAATTATTTCAATGGCGATGATGTAATTGACATCACCATACTTGGGAAAATGAGGACTCATTTCGAGGGGCATTTATGGGGTAAAACTGGCATTTTTCTTCTTATATCTTTTTATAAGCCAACGCCGAAAACCCCGTAATTTCAAGGTTTTCGGCGTTTCGTCTTATAAGCTGCCGTAACCGTTATACAAGTGCTTTTTGGAGAGTTGGGCATCATTTGGGCACCACGCGACCACCAATAAATTGAGTGATCTTTGGTCATGCATTTTATGACTTTTCAAGGGTTTTTGAATCAAGCATAAACGACTTGGGCACCATTTGGGAATCAAAATTTCTTACAACTGCTTATCAGGTGATAATACTGAGCTCTTCTGTCTGTGACCCCTAACTCAATCACAAAAATCAAACTACCAACAACAATATTTAATAAATTAATAACGATATACCGCAATTTAATAACAGTATGGGTTGACTTTAGCGCGGCAACCGCGTAAACTAATAACATATAAGCGAGGTGAGCCACCATGTACACTGAAATTGTAAAAATAATTGAAGGCGGCCTAGTCAATGACAAGGAAAAAGTAATCAACTATGCTACCGTCTTAGCAGATAATCTTGAAAGTCAAGGAGAAGCTTCTCTGGCGAAAAGAATCAGAGCAACGCTAAGTAGAAAAAGAGGTACGCTTACATCATTAGATAGCTTTGCAACAAAACCAGTTGATACAGAGAGCCGAATGGATATCGTTGAGATTTCCTCTCCACAAATAGACGCAGCTCAAATAGTGCTGAGTAAGTACTCACAAGAGGCAATATACAGTTTTATAGAGAGCTATAATCGTAGAGATGCTTTACTAAAATCTGGATTTGACGCATCGAATTCTCTGTTGCTCTATGGCCCTCCAGGATGTGGTAAAACTACCGTAGCGCAGTTTATATCTAGCATTACTGGCCTTCCTTTGGTTACCGCAAGACTAGATGGCTTGGTGTCGTCTTTGCTTGGCAGTACTGCAAAAAACATCCGTAAAATATTTGATTATGCCTCAGAACGAGAGTGTATTCTATTCTTGGACGAATTTGATGTTGTCGCAAAGCTACGAGATGATAAGAATGAACTAGGTGAATTAAAGCGAGTTGTAAATAGCCTTATTCAAAATATAGATACTTTTAGTGATGATAGTATTTTAATTGCGGCGACAAATCATCATGAATTGCTTGATCCGGCAATATGGAGGCGATTTACAACTGTTATAACCTTAGAAAAACCACAGAAAGAAGAAATACACCAGCTACTTCATGTCATTCTTAATGGGAAAGCAACAAATTTTCTTACTGTACCCAAAAAACTAGATTTTATCGAGGATGCGCTTGCCGGTCTAAGTCACTCAGATATTAAGACGATTATATATAACGCAATGCGCGGTGTTATTTTGTCAGATAGAGATTGCTTAATGAATTGTGATGTTCTAAAGGAGATTTATTTTCATAAAAACCATTCGATTGAATTCGAAGATGATCTTATTAAGTATTTGTTGGAGAACGGTGCAACTCACAAAGAAATAAATGAGAGTATAAAGATACCGCTCCGAAAAATACAGGGGATTTCAAAAGGCGTTGATAGAAAGGAGCTGTAAATCATGGCTGATGAGAAACTTCCTATTAAATTTTTTGCTCCGCGAGAAGTTGACGAATTAAGGGTGGAAGGTAGCGGAAGTTCAGATACTCCAAATTGGGTATTAGAGGGAGACGAGCTGGCACAACGAGCGTCCAAATTAAACCTAGCGTTTGGACAGTTTTCTAAGGCGGTAATCGAACGAGCTGAACGAAAATCAGCAGTTCCTTTTGTGTTTGTTGCAAAAATGTGCGATGATGCAACAGCAAAATCGCGTCGCGGAGATATTTCGGCACTATTTCAAGCCGGTGAAAAGAGTAGCGTGATTGGACTTGCCGATTCAGATGAATTGATTGTTAAGATAGATTCTGTTGCCCAGATGAACGAAATATCTAGCAGGCTACAAGACTATAATCGCAACAGTTATGCTCTTTCATGCCTAGAGACTTTTTGGGAGTTTCAGCCTGCCGTAGAAACAGAAAAGGATGAATCCACGTACAAGATTAAGCTGATTGATTTTCAAGACTACGAAACTAATATTTCTATGCAGCGTTTGTTTGAGCGGGCATTGGTTTCTCGCAAAATTGCCTACAAAAAGTCGAGTTATACAAGCCAGTTCCCTATATACAAAATAGTAATGGAACCGCAAGCCATTCTCGATGGTCTTTACGGCGATGAAGCATATGAAATTTTATTTTCTATTGAACCCATGCCTAAGTATATTGTATCGCTCGATTCTATGCAAGAAGAAACTACTATTGATGTAATTAAGCCAACTGATGGATATCGCTATGAAACACTAGGAATACTGGACAATGGCATTGCGGCGATTCCACATTTAGCTCCGTGGATGGTAGAGAAAAGGTGGACAGTGTACCCCGAATCTGCTATTAACCCTACACACGGTACATTTGTGGCTGGTGTAGCTCTATACGGTGATACCTGTGAGGAAAAGGAATGGGTTGGACATAGCGGAATTAAGCTATTCGATGCGACTGTTTTTCCTAATGGAAAAGAAGGGCTTGAGGAAGACGAACTAATTGCAAATATCCGAGAGGCAATAAGGGCAAACCACAAAAGAGTAAAGGTGTGGAATCTTTCTATTAGTGTTACTCGCCCAGTCAGTGATAGCAAGTTTTCTGACTTTGCAATTGCGCTTGATGACCTTCAGACAGAATACAACGTTCTTATTTGCAAGTCTGCGGGTAATTGCAGCAATTTTATGTCAGGACACCCCAAGGGGAGAATCCATGAGGGCGCTGATTCGGTTAGGTCATTGGTAGTTGGTTCCGTAGCACAAGCTAAAGATCCAGATGACTTTGCTGAAGTTGATAATCCATCTCCTTTTTCCAGAGTCGGCCCCGGCCCAGAATATATTATTAAGCCTGAAGTATCTCATTATGGCGGTAATGCAGGCGTTGATAAAATGGGAAATCTTGTTAAGACGGGTGTGAAGTCATTTTCTAAAGATGGCAACTTATCAAGCAGTGTCGGGACGAGCTTTTCAACTCCGCGCATAGCTTCTCTAGCTACGGGATTATACCAAGAGCTTGATGAGGCTTTCGATCCACTATTATTGAAAGGCTTAATAATTCATTCAGCTACATACTCTGAGAACCTCCAAATACCTACGGCTGAAAGAACGAATCAACTAGGGTTTGGTGTACCCAAAAGCGTTCCTCAAATCCTTTATAATGCTCCCTATGAAGCTACACTGATTCTGCGCGATACCCTTTCAAAGGGTGAGAAGGTTGACATTATGGATTTTCCAATGCCAAAGGTTTTGATAAGGGATGGATATTATACAGGACAGATTATTGCGACGCTGGTATATGATCCTATTCTTGATCCGTCTCAGGGTATCGAATACTGTCAGTCAAACATAGATATCAAATTCGGTTCTTATGACATCAAGAAGGAACGCGATACCAGTAAGCACAATATTCTGAATCCTGTTGGGCGTGATGGAGCAAAGAACCTCTTTCTAGAAGGTTTGTATAGCAAGCGATTGATGCGAGATAGTCAGAGTGAATTTGCTTTAAGAGAACGTTTGCTCATACAATACGCAGATAAATACTATCCTGTAAAAAAATATGCGGTTGACTTGGCTGAACTGTCAGATGCAAATAAGCTAAATTACGCAACCGCAGACAAGCAATGGTATCTCTACCTGTGTGGCCTTTTTAGAGAGTACACAGAACAGCGAGCAAAACTTGAGCGCACAACACCGAGTCAAGATTTCTGCTTTATAATTACCATTAGGGACCCCGAACGTAAAGTTAACGTATACGATGAAGTTACACAAGGATTAGATGCTTACAACTTTTGGCATAGCAATATTAAAATATCTAGCGATGTTTCTGTTCCAATCAAGCGTACAGAGTAATTAAAATAACCAAAATTTAGTGCCAGGTAGAAAAACTACCTGGCACTTTCATATTTACAAAATGCAAAGGAGGTCACATCATGAAAACATCCTTCAATCCTCTTATCGCCAAGGGCATCCTCAAACCATCCGGCGAGATCAACAAGGACAAGATAAACCTTGTCGCCGGAGCTGTCACGCAGCCACCAGTTCGATAACGTACAATATCTTTTGTATTTTGCAAGAGGGAAATCCTTTGTCCCTTTCTATTTTGCAACAAACAAAGAGAGGAGCAAGCCTCAAGCAGAGCCTCCAGTTCGGCCTCTACAGCCTTTGCTATGAGGTCTCTGGCTCCCTTCCGCAGAAGTTCGGTCAGGGGATCCGGAAACGTTGTGTCTTTGACCGTATCCTCTGGACCGGAAGAGCTGGATGCAGTACACTTTTTCATGGCGTATCCCTCCAATGTCGATTGTGAGCCTGCTAGCCCAATCGGCAGGATACGCCGCTTCATTTTCTATGTCCATACACCAGATATGAGTTTAACTCGATGCTCGGAGGCGTTCCTTCCATCCTCCGGATCGACAACCTGAAGACCGGAGTGGCTTCGGGATCCGGAGCCTGGGCGAAGCTGAACGAAGGATATTCATCCTATGCCCGGCAGGTCGGGTTTACCGTGGATCCGCACCGGGTGCGCACCCCCAGGGACAAGGGAAAGGTCGAACGAAGGGTGAGGGACGTCAAGACGCTCCAGGTCACCGCCTCCGACCGGTTTGCCGACCTGGACGACCTCCAGGACATCACCTGGGACCGCATCCTCCACCGTTCCCGCAGGCTCCTCTGTCCCGTAACGGGCACGGACATCCATACAAGCTGGGAACGGGAGAAGCAGAGCCTCTCGCCCCTGCCGGAAGGACTCCCCAAGCCCTTCGACGTCCAGGTTGCATGTGGTCTTGTGGCCTTTGGGGGTGGCAGAAGATTCTTATTCTATTTTTAAAGCGTTTTTTTAAGGGATCTCCGTATAATTTTGCTTCGTGTGCTGGATAAGCAGATTCTATCTGGTCGTATGAGGAAAAAACCTTTTTCAGTGCTTTCCCAAAGACTGAAAAGATGCGTGTTTTCTAATTCGGTGTCTGGGGTGAATGAAGGCCGGAGAGTGTCTCTCGGCCAAGAAAAAATGCCGGGGGGCGGTTCAGTCCGCCCCCCGGAAACGCTTTCAAGCATCTTTTTAGAGCGTTTTCTTGATGAATTTACCGTCCTGGACGATGGCCAGAATCTTCTCCCTGTTCTGGAAAATCCTGACGTCCTTCAGGGGGTCTCCGTCCACGAGGATGAAGTCGGCGCATTTCCCTGCCTCGATGGTTCCCGCCCGGTCGGACAGTCCCATGAGTTCGGCGTTGTCCCGGGTAGTGCAGAGGATGGCCTTCATGGAGCCCATGACCCGGGCCTTCAGTTCGATCTCGAGGGCCTTGAAGGGCTGTCCCGAGCCGACCATGTCGGAGCCCGAGCCTATCTTCAGTCCTTCCTCGAAGGCGATGGCGAGGGCGTTTTCCGAGTGTTTCTGCACTTCCTTCATTTTCCTGAGGAAGTAGGAGGGAATGCCGAACTCCTCGCCCCTTGAGGCCATGATCTCGTAGGTGGCCATGGTGGGAACCAGCCAGCATCCGTGTTCCCTGAGAATCCGGGCCGTCTCCCTGTCGAGGTAGTTGCCGTGCTCGATGCTGTGGACTCCTGCCTCGGCGCACATCTTCATGCTCCGGGTGGAGTAGTTGTGGGTGAGCACCGTTTTGCCAGCGGCCTTCGCCTCGTAGACGATGGCTGCCAGCTCCTCGGGAGAGTACTGGACCGTGTCGGGCTCGTCGGCGGCGCTGGCGCAGCCCCCTCCGGCCATGACCTTGATGTAGTCAGCCCCCAGGCGGAGCTGTTCCCGGGCGGCCTTCCTCACCTCGTCCACGCCGTCGGCGATGACGCCAAGCATTCCCACGATGACGGGAGGAGCTATCTCGGTGGGAAGGCGCGGATCCGCATGGCCGCCCGTCATGGAGATGGCCCGCCCGCATACCTGCATTTTCGGTGCGGTGATGAGCCCCTGCTTCTGGGCCTCCCGGAAGCCGGCGTCGATGCCCCCGGCGTCACGGACGGTGGTGAATCCCTGCATGAGCGTATCCTCGAGAATCTTCGCGGCCCTGAAGCACGCCGTAGAGGGAAGGATTTTCCTGTGAAGCTCCCCCAGGTCGTTGGTGAAGAGCGAAGCGTGCATGTGGCCGTCGATCAGCCCCGGCATCAGGGTCTTTCCCCGGCAGTCCGTCGTTTCCGCTCCGGCGATGTGCGGGGCGGAGCCGCTTCCCACTTCCCGAATGACGCCGTCCTCCGCGACGACCCACGCAGGAAAAACGGGGTCGCTTCCAGTGCAGTCAAGAAGCGTCGCGTTGGTAAAAAGAACGATACTCATGCTTTCTCCCCCTTTATGGCTTCTTTCCGTTTTTCTTGAAAAGGATCAGCGCCAGTATAGCAAGGGGAGCCGCAATGAGCACGGGCGGATAGGTTTTCGCCACGGCCCAGCCTGCGGTTTTCGCGGTTTCCCACGCGATGGTGACTGCTCCGCCAGTGAAGATGGAGACGATGCCTCCCAGGGGGGTGATCCTCTCGGGGAACATGACCGCCGCGAGAAGGGCCGGCGTAATGGCGGCGCCGTACATGGTGTAGGTGTACTGCTGCAGGATGAGGAGTTCAGGGTAATACTGGATGACCACGTAGGCCAGTATGCCCAGGCCCAGCACGCTGGCCCTGGAGACGAAGAGCTTCTTTTCCGTGGGAGCTTCCGGGTTGACGAAGCGGGCGTACACGTCCCAGCTCATGTTCACTCCCACGGAGAGGAGGAACGAGTTGGCCGTGGTCACGATGAAGGCCGTGATGGCCGCCACGCAGATCCCCCCGATGATGGTGGGCATCCCGTGGGTCGCCAGGTGGACGAAGGACTGGGCCGCGTTGATGTTGGGATAGAGGGCCCGGGCGGCGATGGCGGCGGCGGCCACGAAGAAGTAGGTGGCCGTGCATCCCAGCATCCAGCCGATGCCGCTCTGCATGGCCGTTTTTTCGTCCTTCGCCGCGAAGAAGCGCTGGTACATGTTCTGGTCGCCCATCACGTAGAAGAACACAGGGAAGAAGAACCCCAGAAGCTGGGGGAAGGAAATGGAACCGAATCCGAGATGTCCCGGAGGGATGTTCGCCGCCACCCAGCTCCAGCCCCCGGCCATGGAGATCGCCATGGGCACGCCGATGAAGAGGCCGACCATCATCATGCAGCAGCTCAGAAAGTCGGTGTAGGCCACCGAGTACAGGCCTCCGAATAGGGCGGTCACCACGATGACGCCGAAGGCGATAAGGGTTCCGATGTTCTCCGGAACGCCGAGGATGGAGTTCAGGATCAGCCCCACGCCCTTGTACTGGTACGCGACGATCCCGATGTAGGCGAGCATGATGATGACTGTGGCGAGGACGCGGGCAAGTCTGCCGTAGACCTTCTCGATAACTTCAGGCACGGTCTGGGCGTTCATCCTCCGGATCTTTTTGGCGACGAAGGAGAGGACAAACTGCCCCACCGGGGACCCCATGGAAAAGGCGATGGCGGCCATGAGGCCGTACTGGTATCCGCTGGCGGCAGGCCCGCCGAGAACCGTTCCCGCTCCCATCCATGTAGCCATGAGGGTTCCGATGAGGATGGGGGTCGGCAGGGACCGGCCCGCCACGGAATAGTCCTCCTGGGTTTTGACCTTTTTCCCGTAATAAATTCCGACGACTGTAATGACCAGCAGATATGCTATGACGCAGTAAAAAGCGAACGTTACCTGCACGTGCTTCACCTCCCGGCGTGTGTTCGATGCTGCCCACGTAAAAAAACAAAACAGGCTTCCGCAGGTGGTGCCAGTGTTTTTCCGTCGTAACGCCCTCCCGTCCTGTCATCTGATGAGCAGAGTGTTTCCAGGATAACGGAAAGTATCATATAAAATCGATTTGATTCTGTCAATTCTGATCATTGCAAAATGAAAGGAAGGGATTGGCAGACCGGAGGCAGGAAAGGGGGATGAAAAAAGAAAGGGGGCGGACTCTGCCACCCCCCGAATAACCGGCTGTTTCTAGAGCCTGTGGGCTCCCGCCGCCACGAAGGAAAGGCCCGCCTTCGTCAGGGCTGCCGCCGTATCGTTCACTGCCTTGTGCTTCAGCAGATAGTTCCGGGTCAGCGCGTCCATGTCCCCCGACGACTCGATCTCCTTCTTCTCCCGGAAGTAGTCGAGGATATCCGACGGATGGGCGAGGGTCTGTTCGTCCTCCGGGTTGCCCCCCTCATGTTTGGCCGAAATGTTGGGCACCGTCCGCACCAGCTCCACGAGGCCGTCCCGGCGGTTGTAGGGCTGCCGGACGATGCTCTTCCACGTCTCCGTGATGTGGTGCTCTATCCGCACCTGGTCCTCCAGCCCGAGGGACTTGCGGATCTCCGCGGACTTCGCCAGGTGGGGGTCGTCAATGGAGTTGGACAGGTTGAAGCCCGCCAGGGGGGTGCTTCCGTCTTCCCGGGCGAACAGCCTGGCCGCCAGCAGGGTCCAGAGCACGGCGTAGGGGTTGTCGTTCCCCATGAAGACGGAAATTTTGAACCGGATGTCCACTCCCATGCGGTAGAGCAGGTAGCCCAGGAACACCGTTCCCGGGTTGATGTTGAGCACCTCGTCCACGCCGTAGTTCACGTAGTAGTACAGGGCTTCCTCCACCCACCGGAGGGGATGGCCGTTGGGCTGGCCGATGCCGCCGAAGTAGCCCGTGATGGTCTCGGGCCCGCCGAGGTGGATGTTCGATCCGTCCACGCCCTTCGTATCCAGGGTTTCCACGCAGGAGGCGCCGAGAATTTTCGTGGCGGCGCGCACGGCGGGAAGGTCTCCCCCGTCCGCTTCCTGCTCTTTCATCTTCCGCACGCGGATAAACCGCCCGGGAAGCAGTTCGCCCTTCTCGATGCTCTGCCGCACCTCGGCGAGAAGCCAGGGGAAATACTGCATGGCGCTGATCTCCAGGGTCGCCGCCCTGGAATGGTCGTAGTCCCACGAAGGCCGGCCGGGGTTGACCCGGGAGCGGTAGTCCGACAGGGAGACCAGCTTTCCCTCGTCACGGATTTCCGCGAGCCATTCGAGGTCCTTCACGTAGGGCGAGTTCATCCGCTCCAGCTTTTTGACCAGGCTTTCCACCTTTCCCGCTTCCCGTGCCCGTTCGTTGATCTCTTCCACCGTGCCGAACTTCGCCACGACCCGCCTGAGGTCCGAAACCGCCCCGTTCCCGGGGTCGGAAAGAAAGGCATTGAGCTGCCGGACGGTATCTTCGCCGATCTGGAATCCGAAATTCTGCATGCTTAACTCCTCCTTGTCGTTTTTTCAGCCATAAAAAAAGCCGGGGACCTTCGATGTTCCGAAGACCCCCGGCTGAAGCTCAAAGGCACGCAAAATCAGGCGCCCGCGGCTCCAGGAGGGTCGCTGCGCATCATCATGACGAAAAGAGCGTTGCACACTGCGGCGATAAAGTGCGATGTCACGGGCGGATCCTCCTTCTACGGCGTAGTATTGTTCAAAATCATGGTAGCGGAGCGCTCCGGTTCTGTCAACCGGAAATCCGAGAATGGCAGTAGACATTCAAAACTGAAGGCAGGCCGAATGTTTGAATTTTGGTGTTTGTCTTGGTGGACTTTGGTATTATTTGTTGGGCACGAAAAGTATCCATCGTAATTCATGGGGAAATCGGGGTGAAAGGATGTTCGACGTACGGAAAGTGCAGGAACAGGTCATTTTTGAGGCGGTAAAGACCGCCGGGGGCGAGGCGGCGGCGGAGAAGGTCGTCTTCGGGGACTGCGGGGAAGCCTCGTCCGAGGACAACGCGGCCTGGGTGAAAGGAACTATGGCCCGTCTGGAGAGGGAGTTTGACCATGAGACAGTGAAGAGGATCCGCAGAAACTGCCAGTGCGGCTATGGCATGGACGAGCGGATCGCGTTCGCGAAGGATCTGGTGGCGTCTTCATCCAGCATGGAGGAATTTGCCGGCCACGAGCGGGCAAGGGAGGCCGGCCTGTCCTGCGTGGACGGGGAGCTGTACCTTCAGTTTCATTTCTGCCCCTGCCCCATGCTCGCAGATGTGGACAGGCTTGATACGGACACCTGGTGCCAGTGCACCACGGGGTACAGCAAGGTGCTTTTCGAGTGCGCCTTCGGCTGCGAGGTGGACGTGGAGCTTCTCAAGAGCGTCAAGATGGGCGATGAAATATGCCTGATGAAGATCATTCCCAGCGGGGAGATCTGGAAATAGGCGCCGGTTTTTTTTTGCAACAGAGCGGAGTCGGTGTTTTGCTCGCTTTTTAGGTTTCCACATTTCTTTCTTCCCCCGCGAGGGGGTTTTTCTTTTTTCCGCCCACTCTCATGCGCTGGATTTTTCAAGCCTGCCTCCCGGGCTTAGTTCGGTGCGGTACGTGTTTGTATCTCCTCCTTTCTGTCCCGAATTCCGGTTAACTCCCTTCCATGGTCCTAAAAATCGAGATTGACAAAAAAGGCATCTCTTCTATAATGACCCTGCTTTGAAAAAAGTTCCATAATGCTGAATAATATCCCATAATGCGGGATTTTTTTAATTTCCCGGTACGAAACATCGGGAAACTGCGAGCTGTATCTCTCTCGTTTGAATAGCCCGAGAAGCTTCGGATGGCATCCGGGAGGGGCTTGGGTTAAGTGCGCGTTGAAGCTGGCTGGAGAGCGTTTTTTTAGTGGAAACTCTCTGATATCGGCCTTGAACATGATAGGAATGAAGTCAATATCGGAAAAAGCAATCGTGTAAATGTCCTGAAGCATTGCGGTCTGGTGAATATCAAGTCGGTAGGAGGGGTGTTTTTGTCCACGGTTTTTCTGATGACGTCGTTTTTCGGAATGCTCTTTGTCGGTTTGCCTATTGCGCTTTGTCTGGGAGGGACGGCTTTTTTGTACGTTTTCTTCCTGACGTCCATTTCGCCTGTAATAGTTGCGCAGCAAATCCTTGCAAATGTGGATAAGTTCAGCCTTATGGCCGTGCCGTTTTTTGTCATGGCGGGAGTGCTTATGGAGTTTGGCGGTATTTCCAGGCGTATTGTTGCTTTTGCCAAGTCTCTCGTGGGTCATTTTACCGGAGGGCTCGCATTGGCCGTTATCGTAGCGAGTGTATTTTTTGCGGCCATGACGGGATCGGGAGTTGCGGCTACCGCAGCGGTCGGTGGAATCATGATTCCGTCCATGATCGCTTCCGGGTACAACAAGGATTTTTCCTGTGCTCTTCAGGCAACCGCAGGCATTTTCGGACCTCTGATTCCTCCGTCGATAGTCATGGTTCTGTATGGTATCGCAGCTAACCAGTCAGTGAGCGACATGCTGCTCGCAGGGGTCGGTCCCGGACTGATTCAGGCCTTGTTTGTCGCGTTGATGGCGATTTATATATGCAGGAAGAGGAATTTCAGGGGAGAGGGCTCGTTCAGTCTGAAGAATGTCTGGCTAAATTTCCGGGAGTCGATATGGGCCATACTGTCTCCGTTGATCATTCTGGGGGGAATTTACTCCGGAGTGTTCACTCCCACTGAAGCTGCCGGAATTTCCTGTTTTTATTCCCTGATAGTGGGATTGTTTATTTATAAGGAAATAACGTTCAGAACGGTGTTTACAGTTCTCGCCAAAGCAATGCGGGATGCGGGAGGCATCATGTTCATCGTCGGTGCGTCCGGGGCCTTTGCCTGGGTTTTGACGAGAGAGCGGATCCCGATGAAAATTGCGTCTTTCTTTCTTGGCTTTACCACAAGCCCCGTGGTTTTTTTGCTGCTGGTGACAGTTATTTTGCTTGTGGCCGGGTGTTTTATCGACTCTATTCCAATCGTAACGATATTCACGCCGATTTTTGTTCCTGCCGCCATTAAATTCGGGATCTCTCCGGTCCATTTCGGAGCCATTATGGTGTCTGCCACATGTGTGGGGCTTATCACTCCTCCGCTGGGACTGAATCTGTTCATGGCTTCTTCCATAGGCAATCGACCAACATATGCAGTCATAAAAGAGGTGTGGCCGTTCATCCTCGTTACTGTGGCGGGGCTTGTTCTGGTCACGTTCGTTCCTGCTATTTCTATGTTTTTGCCAGGTTTTTCGGCCAGATAGCGCTGAAAAAATTCAAAACGGGAGGATGAAAGGAATGAAGAATTTGAGGAAGCTGTTTGCGTTTGCGCTTGTCGTTGCGGTGGTTTTGGGATGGGGGCATTATTCAGCCTCCAGTGCTGCGGCAGCCCCGCTGAAAATGACGGCGGTGTGCGCCGGGCTTCCTGAGGGAAGTCCCAGCGGCAAGGCGTTGAAGGTTTTTGCGGAAAAGGTCGCAGCATATTCGAATGGAACGATCACGGTGGATCCGTTTTTCGACGCAGACCTGGGAACGCTGACGGCGTGTGTCGAGGGAATGGCTCAGGGGACGATCGATGTAGTGACGACGGGAACGTCCTATTTCTCAGGCTATGTTCCCGAAATTCAGGTTTTTGAACTTCCCTACGTCTTTAAGAGCAACGAAGAGGCTCGTAAAACGCTTGACGGAGTACCGGGAGACGAAATCCGGGCGCTTTTTACGCCTAAGGGAATTGTCCTGCTGTGCTATTGGGAGAGCGGACTTCGCCATGTCACGAACAGCAGGGCGCCGATAGTAACTCCTGAAGATATGAAGGGACTCAAGATCCGGACCGTTGTGTCCACGACGCAGCAGCTTACATGGAAAGCTTTCGGTGCTCTCCCGATGGCCATCGACATGACGGAAGTCTATACGGCGCTTCAGCAGGGGACTGTGGACGCCCAGGAAAACACCCTTGCCCAAATCGTTTCCACGAAGATCTATGAAGCCCAGAAATACCTGTCTCTGACCAATCACGCCTATACTCCGATGCCTTTCGGGATCAGCAAGATGACATGGGACAGGCTCGACGAGAGTCAGAAGGTCGCCGTCGAGAGGGCAGCGAAAGAGGCCAGGGATTACCAGCGCGAACTTGACGACATCAGCGACAAGGATAATGTGGCGTTCCTCAAGGAAAAAGGCATTATTGTAGAGGAAAATCCCGACAGGAATGCTTTTGCCGCTCTTGTGCAGCCTGTTTACGACGCTTTTGTAAAGCAGGCGGGAAATGATAAATATCTGAAGATGGTACAATCCTTTGTCGCCGGCTTAAAGTAATAAAATGTTTTGCAATAAACCACGGAGTTCCCTGTTTTTTTCCGGAATAGAATTGCTCCTTGGCATTGCCGGCTTGACGGCGATTCTTTTGGTGACCCTGGGCGTCATAACCCGCTTTGTGTTTCAAATTTCCATTGCATGGAGCGACGAGCTTCTGCGCACGGTTTTCGTGTGGGCTTATTTCATTGGTACTGCGTTGCTGTATCGAGCCAATGGAGGGCTGATGAGACTGGAGCTCCTGGAGGATTATCTGAAGGGGAAAAAACTCGCCGGACCAGTCGCTGCTCTGCAGGGTTTTTTGATGATGTCATTTTCCGGCGCCGTCGCGTTTTATCTGTTCGGGATCATGCGTCAGCAGGTATTGTCCGGGCAAATTACAACGACAAGCAACACTCCTGCGTGGGTTTCTCCGTTGGGCTTTTTTATAGGGATGGTCCTGTTGACGTTTTTTGTCCTCAGGGACCTTGTGAGCAAAAGCTTTCTGAATCGCTGCTGACCTCGAGTCCTGCATGCAGCCTCTCCCGAACACCGAAGAGACGAAATGTCCCTGACCATTTTTCCCTTCGGTGTTCGGGAATCAGATATTTTCTTCTCTGAAGGCGGTTGTTGTGATTCCACGGAGAATTCCGGAGTGAGGACTTCGTCCCCCATTTGCACGACACCTCTCTTTTCCCATAAAATCTGTTGAGGATGCAATGCAAATGCGCAATTGCCGGTCCTGTTTATGGTAAATTTCCGTGAAACAGCATTTCGTAACGTGATCGGAAAAGGATGTTTTCGCCATCACTTAATTTTGTGAGGTCTCCATGAAAGAGAAGACGATGCAAAAATTCAGTGGCGTACAATCCATCGAACGGGCCTTTGCGATCATCGAGCTTTTGGACGAGGCAGGGGAGCTTGGAATAGCGGAGATCAGCAGACGGTTGTCGCTTGAGCGAAGCACGGTTCATCGTATCGCCTCGACGCTGAGGCATCTCGGCTATCTTTCCCAGAATTCCTCGAACCCCAAATACTCGAATAGTTTTCGTTTTTTTGAGATCGGCAATAATGTTGTCAAACGGCTGGGGCTGCGGCAGCAGGCCGCTCCTTTTCTTCGGGAGCTTTCGGAGAAAACCCATGAAGCCGTCAATCTCGCCATTCTTGACGGGAACGAAGTGATTTTCATCGATAAAATTGAGAGTCAGTCCACCATAAAGGTGGACCTTGCCGTTGGGAAGCGATTCCCCACCTACTGCACCGGTTTGGGAAAAACATTTTTGGCGTGGCTCCCGGAGGGGGAGGTGGCGGATATTGTCGGTCCGCCTCCTTTCGTGAAATATACAAAGAAGACGATTACGGAGCTTCCTCAGCTAATGGAGGAGCTCCGGCAAATCCGGAAAGACGGTTTTTCCCTTGACAACGAAGAATTCGTGGAGGGGCTTCTCTGTCTCGGCGTACCTGTCAGATCCCGTTCGGGCGATGTAGTGGCCGCATTGAGCGTTGCTTTGCCGAAATATCTCTATGCAGGTGATGAAGTGAAAATCGGTTCAGTGTGTGCAGTTCTCATGGATGTGGCATATCGTTTTTCCTGTTCGCTCGGATTTAAGGGGAGCGAATTTTGCGAAGGGAGTTCTTGTTTATGGCGAAAGTGACGATCCTGCATCTGCAGGAAATGAAGCAAAAAAAAGAGAAAATCAGCATGGTGACGGCCTATGACTACTCACAGGCTGTGCTTGTAGAGAGAGCCGGAATAGAGGCTATTCTGGTCGGAGATTCCCTCTCAATGACGATGTTGGGGAATCCCGGAACGGTGAACCTCACCACGGACGAGATGATTCACCATATTCGTCCCGTGGTGAAGGGAGCTCCTACTCCGCTCGTGGTGGGCGATATGGTTTTCGGGTCCTACAACGAAAGCATATCCCAGGCAGTGGCGAGCGCTAACCGTTTGATGAAAGAAGGCGGATGCGAAGCGGTCAAGCTTGAGGGCGGACGGCCCGACGTGGTGAAATCTATTGTGGAGGCGGGAATTCCTGTGCAGGGACATCTTGGCCTGACTCCTCAGACGGCCTCCATGCTTGGCGGATTCAAAGTACAGGGAAAGGGATTCGATGCCGCGAAAAGGATTCTTGACGAAGCGAAGGCCATAGAGGATGCGGGAGCCTTTTCCATCGTAGTGGAATGTGTTCCCGAAACTTTGGGACAAGCCATTTCCGAGGCGCTTGCCATTCCGGTTATCGGCATCGGGGCAGGCCGGTTTTGTGACGGCCAGGTCTTGGTGTTTCACGACATGCTTGGTCTTTTTGGTCAATTTCTTCCGAAATTCGTGAAGCAGTACGCTCAAATAGGCGACGAAATCGTCGGCGCACTCGGCCGATTCAAAAACGACGTCCGGGACGGAGGTTTTCCCGAGGAGAAGCACACTTTTGGCGGGCTCTCAGCTGAGGAAATCAAGAAGCTCGGGTAAGCGGACAGCCTTGGAGAGTACGGCATGGAGACAGAAAAATGCCCCCGGCTCTTTTTAGAGGAAGAATGTGTATTTTCGTGAATTCTTGTTTCCGGCAGTATCGTTGCGGCTGTTTTAACTTCCCCTTCGTGCGGGTTTTGAATGAGGAGGATCGTCGATGAAAGTACCGAGCGATATAGAGATAGCGCAGAGCGCGGAGCTCAGGCCGATAGTGGGAATCGCGGAGAAACTCGGCATAGGCGAGGACGACCTTGAACTCTACGGCAAATACAAGGCGAAGATCTCCCCGTCGGTGTGGGAGCGGGTGAAGGACACCCCCGACGGGAGGCTCATTCTCGTCACCGCCATCACCCCCACCCCGGCAGGGGAGGGAAAGACCACCACCACGGTGGGACTCTCCCAGGCCCTTGCGAAGCTCGGCCAGAAGGTGAGCTTCGCCATCCGCGAACCGTCC